>Ga0209963_1000132_pt1 | contig 274495 bp, 252 predicted proteins | sample ThiBio_1000_biof_2_FD_183957 | JGI IMG/M metagenome (GOLD analysis project Ga0209963, IMG submission 183957) | Wastewater bioreactor microbial communities from Cape Town, South Africa - Thiocy_cont_1000_biof (SPAdes) | ecosystem: Engineered > Bioreactor > Thiocyanate-remediating >... | reverse complement strand
GCCGCTGCCGCTCATCAAGCACCGGCGACAACGTCTCGTACTTGCGCGTCAACTGCTCCACCACCGTCATACACAGACGGTAGCCCGCGCGCCCACCGATCGTTCATATTATTTACATGCGTGTCCTTAGGAACGCGGTGCATCATCGAGGACGGGTCCGCAAGGCGGGTTGTACAAAGGAGGGTCGCCGACCGTGCCGACCGGAGCACAGGAGAGGGGGTGCCGGCGGTGTTGCACGTGAGCCTGGTGGATGGGGCCGTCCCGATCGTGCTGTTCACGCTGGCCGCGGCCGGCGGTATCTATCTCGCGACCCGGCGGCGCGGGCGGTCGTGGTGGATGATCGGCCTGCCGCTCGTGCTGGCCGGCGCGGCGGGCAGCGCCGTGCTGATCGCCTGGCTCGTCGACCACGTCTGGCAGCCGTTCACCGACCCGATCCCCACCCTCGCCGTGGCCGCCATCGGCGCCGTGTTGGCCACCATCGCGCTGCTGGTGCCGGCGGTTCGCAAGGCCTCCCCGCGCCGCCGGGTACTGGCCGCGCTGTCGGCGGTGGTGATCGTCTTCGCCGCGGCCAACAGCGTGAATCAGCTGTACGGCTACTACCCGACCATCGCGGCCGCGTTCGGCCGGCCACCGGCCCGGCAGATCCCGCTTCCGCCGAAACACAGCGCTCACGACGCGTCGTCCACGCAAGCCTCGGCGCCGGACCCGTCGAGCGCCGACCCGGCCTCCAGCTCGGGCGCGCCGTCGTCGGCCGCGACGGGCGGCGCCGGCCACGCGGGCGCTCGGCCCACGCATGGCACGCGACCGAAAACCGGTGCCGTCTCCAAGGTCGAGATCCCCGGCACGATCTCGGGTTTCCACGCCCGTGCAGCGTGGGTCTACCTGCCGCCGGCCTACCTCGTCGATCCGCGGCCCGACCTGCCCGTGCTCGTCCTGATCCCCGGCCAGCCGGGAGGACCGGACAACTGGATGGAGGGGGGTCGGGCGATCGCGACGCTCGACGCGTTCGCCGCCTCGCACGGGGGTAAAGCCCCGATCACCGTCATGCCCGACGCCTCGGGCTCGCCGACGGCCCCGCAGCTGTGTACCAACTCCGCGCTCGGCAACGTCGACACCTACCTCTCGCGCGACGTGCCGGACTGGATCCGGAAGAACCTGCAGGTGGATCCGGACACCAGGCACTGGGCGATCGCCGGATTCTCCTACGGCGGCACCTGCGCCCTCACGCTGGCCGTAGCCCATCCGGACCTCTACCCGACGTTCCTGGACATCTCCGGCGAACTCGGGCCGACCCTCGGCGACCCCCGGCACACCATCGACCGCGCGTTCCACGGCGACGCGGCCGCGTACGAGGCCGTGCAGCCGCTGCGGATCCTCGAGATGCATGCCCACAACGCGGACCGGGCGCGCGCCTGGGCCGCCCTGGACGGCACCTTCGTCGTCGGCCAGGCCGACCGGAAGTACACCAAGGTGCGGGCGACCGTCACGCACGGCTGCCATTCGGCCGGCATCACCGTGCACGAGTTCACCGAGCCCGGTACGCACTCGTGGTACGTTGCGGCGCAAGCGTTTCGGCAGGCGTTGCCGCATCTCGCCGAGCGGATGAAGCTGGAATGACGATCGACAAGGGACGCGGGCCGGGCGCGCCGGAAGCCGCCACCGCCATGGGCGTGACGGCGTCGGATGCTGCGCCAAGGTCGTCCAGCGCCCCGTCGCGTATGACGATGTTCGCGCGCGGTGCCCGGTTCGTCCGGCGGGCACCGTTCGCGGTGGGCGTGACGGCCGTGCTCTGGGGCATCGGCGCGGCGACGGGCAGTCTCACGGCGGGTCCGGGGCGACGGCTCGTGGATGCGGCCGGAGCGGGCGCGGACGCATTGGCCGCCGGGCACTGGTGGGCGCCGATCACCAGCGCGGCGTTCTGCACCGGTTTGAGCACCTACCTGGTGGCGGCACTCGTGCTGCTCACCGCCGGAACCGCGGTGGAGCGCCGCATCGGCACGTTGCGCACCACTGCGGCGTTCGTCGTGTCGCAGGCGGTCGGGGTGGGTCTGGCGGCGGCCGTGATCGGGGCCGGCGCGGCGGTCGGTGACCACTGGCTGGGCCACATGGCCGCGGTGCGGATGGTCGGGCCGTGGGCCGGACTCGTCGGGCTGTTGACCGTCGGTGCCGCCGCACTGGCACCGGTCGGCCGGCGGCGTTGGCGGCTCGTCATATTCGTCGCGTTGATCACCGCCGTGCTGTACGTCGGCAACCAGGCCAGCATGTGGGCGCTCTTCGGCGGGGTCGCCGGCCTCGGGATCGGCATAGTCCTCGTGTCGCGACGGCGGCGTCACGTGCCCGCCCGGTCCGTGGCCGAGAAGCGTGTGCTGGTAGCTCTTCTCGTCGCCGCGTCGGCCGCCGGACCGCTCGCGACACTGCTGACCGGGGTGCGGCTAGGGCCGCTTGCGGTCCTGGACTTCCTCATGCTGCCGTCGGCCGCCGAGATCGACGATCCGGCGTCGCTGTGTTCCGTCGCGGGCTCCCCGGGTGCCGGATGCGGCGTCACCAACACCTCGTTCCTCGTCGACGGTATCGGCCCCGTGCTGCAGTCCTTGTTGCCGGCCTTGTTGCTCCTGGTACTCGCCGACGGCCTGCGCCGCGGCCGCCGATCCGCTTATCTGGCAACCGTTGTCGTGAATATCGGGGTCGCGCTGCTGGGGCTGGCGCTGTCCGGCCGTCAGGTCGCCGATCTGCTCAGCGATTCGCCGATCCGGCAGGTTCCCGCCGCGGAAGTGTGGGTCACGCGCTTCGCGCCGGTGCTGCTGCCGCTGCTCGTGGTCGTCGTGGTGGTGCGGCAGCGGCGCCTGTTCACGATCCGCGCGCCGTGGCAGGTCTACCGGCAATGGAGCCTCGCCGCGGGCGCGACGGCGCTGCTGCTGGCCGGCGGATACGTCGGCCTCGGGCTGATCGTCCGGAACCAGTTCCGGCCGGCGCCGACCATCGGAATGCTCTTTGCGGATCTGCCGGCCAGGTTCGCGCCGGTCGGCTACCTCGGGTACCGCCGGCTGCACTTCCTCCCGGTCGGCACGGCCGCGCAGAAGCTGTACGTATGGACCGGCCCGGCGTTCTGGTGCGTCGTGCTGGTGCTCACCGTCGCCGTGTTCTGGCGCGCCCGGTCTGCCCCCGAGACCCCTTATCGCGGAGAGGTTTCCGAGATACTGCGGGAGTACGGCAGCAACGGTATCGGCTACATGGCGCTGTGGCAGGGGAACCGTTACGTCTTCACGCCGGAGCGGGACACGGTGGTCGCCTATCGGGTGATCGCCGGTGTGGCCGTGACGACGGGCGCGCCGATCGGCCCGGACCCGCGGGGGGCCTTCGACGCGTTCGTGCAGCATTGCGCCGACTATGGCTGGACGCCGTGCTGGTTCTCCGTCCCGGAGGATTTCGCGATGCTGGCCGAGCGGCTCGGATACGGGTCTCTCGTCGTCGCATCGGATACCCCCATCGATCTGGCGTCGATGAGTTTCACCGGGAAGAGATGGCAGGACATCCGCACCGCCCGGAACCGGGCGAAGAAGGACGGGGTGACCACCGTGTGGTCGACGTTCCCCGATCTCCCCGCCGGGCTACGGGATCAGATCCGGACCATCGACCGCGACTGGCTGGCGACCAAGCGGCTGCCCGAGATGGGCTTCACGCTGGGCGGTCTCGCGGAACTCGACGATCCCGAGGTGCGCTGCCTGCTTGCGCTCGGCGCGGACGGTCGGGTACTCGCCGTCACGAGTTGGTTGCCTTCGTACCGCGGCGGGCGGACAGTCGGATGGACGCTGGACTTCATGCGGCGCGGGCCGGGCGCGTTCCCCGGGGTGATGGAGTACCTGATCGCGACGGCGCTGTCCACGTTCCGGGACGAGGGGGCGGAGTCGGCGAGCCTCTCCGGGGTACCGCTGGCGTGCCCGCCCGGTCCGGCTCAGGCGCCCGGGTCTGCTGAGCCGGTGGGGACGGTAGGGGCGGTTGGGCCGGTGGGGACGGTGGGGACACAGCCGCATGCGACGGTCGCCCGCATCATGGAGACCATGGCGGGCGTCCTGGAACCCGCCTACGGCTTCCGCTCGCTGCTCGCGTTCAAATCGAAGTTCGGTCCACGGCTCGAGCCGCTGTACCTCTGCTATGCGACCGCCGCGAGCCTGCCGGTCGTGGCCAACGCGGTGCTGCGCGCCTACGTGCCGCATATGACGCCGGCGCAGACCGCCGGAGTGCTTCGCCTGGTCGCCCGATCGAAGGCGCCCGTCGACGGTTGAGTTCGAGGGGGGTTGAGGTCGATGACGGTGGATCCACCGCACGCCGGACGGGATGAACGACCCTGTGCGACGATGACCGGGCGGACGCATGCTGACGGCGTGCTGTCACGGCACGGCCGCGGCACAGTCACGGCACAGCCACGTCGCGGGCTGCTGGCGCGGTCCGGTGCCGACACGGTCCAGGCCTCGGCACGCAGCGTCATGGCACACGGGTCGCGGCATACGGCCGACGCGACGCGGACAACGGGCGCCGCCGCCCATGCGTCTACGGAATGAAGCACGCGTCAGGAGGCTCGCTATGAAGATCACATCGACCGGCGGCTTGATTGCCGCCGTGCTCGCTTCAGTCGCGCTGCTGGCAGGCTGCGCCAGCACGTCGACCGGCCAGGGCGGCAGCACGACGCCCGGCACCCAGACAACGACCGGCACGCAGGCGAGCACACAGTCGAGCACGTCCACCGGGCCCGCCACGACGGCCACCGGCCAGGATTCGCTCACCACCACCGGGTCGAGCACGCAGACCGGGACGTCCGGATCGACGGGTCAGGGCGACCAATTACTTTGCGCCACATCGGAGCTCACCATCACGCTCGGCCAGGCGGGCGGTGCCGCGGGGAGCAATTACTACCCGCTGATCTTCACCAACACCGGCACCCGCGAGTGCACCCTGCAGGGGTTTCCGGGTGTTTCGTACGTGACGGGCGACAGCGGGAAGCAGGTCGGCGGCGCGGCGTCAAGGCAGGGCGACAAGGGCCCGGTCGTGACGTTGTCGCCGGGCGCGAGTGCCTCCGCACAACTGCAGGAGGTCAATGTGCAGAACTTCCCGGCAGACGTCTGCAAGCCCGTCAGCACGCGCGGCCTGCGCGTGTATCCGCCCGGGGAGACGCACGCCGCCTTCGTGCCGCAGCCGAACGGTCTGGGGTGCCAGGCGGATCCGCTCCCGGACGGCCAGTTCCAGCTCAGCGTCCGGTCGATCCAGCCCAGCTGATCGCCGCCGCAGCCGACGCGCAGACGGCCTACGGGCGATAGGCCCAGGAATGCCACGGAGGCCAGGACCGGCGTGGTCCTGGCCTCCGTTGTGGCCGCCCGCCGGCGGGCGTCGCCGGATCGGAGCGGGGGCTTGCGGCGTGTTTTCGCAAGATGCCCCCAGCATGCCGAAAAATCTGCGGTGATGCCACCTAATTCGAACAATATTACCGAGATTTCGGATTGCTTGACCAAGGCTTTATCGCTCCCTCATGACCCCATCACCCACCGGCCCGCACTCGTGCGGCCACGGCTGCGTGGCCGTGGCGGCACTCCGTCCGTCGCAACGTGACCGAACGCACGGGGGTGGCCGTGGGCTCACGTCCGGCGCGCTGGAAGACTGGTACCCGACTGCCCGTGAGCCTCCCGTGCGGGGCACCGCGGGCAGCCGCGAAGAACGTCATATTCGATGCGACACCACCGACAGCTACTGGCGGTCACAGATTGCCACTGGCAGCCGTCGATCCGAAGCACCTCGACATCAGGAGGGCCCGCCGTGCCTACCCGTGCGCTCACCGACCTCAGCAGCGACGAGCTTGCGGCGTTCCGCGCGGACGCCCAGACCGCGTATGACGATCTTCGTGCGAAGGGGCTGTCGCTCGACCTGACCCGGGGCAAGCCGTCGGCCGCGCAGCTCGACCTGGCCGAGGCGATGCTGCAGCTGCCGGACGGCCATCTGGCCGCGGACGGCACGGACGCACGGAACTACGGGGGGCTGGCCGGCCTGCCGGAGCTGCGCGCGATCTTCGGCGAGCTGCTCGGCGTCGATACGAAACAGATGGTGGCGGGCGGAACCTCGAGCCTGGTGATGATGCGCGAGGTGCTGAACTTCGCGCTGCTGTACGGCGCGGTGGACTCCGAGCGGCCGTGGATCCGGGAGCGGTCGATCAAGTTCATCTGCCCGGTTCCGGGCTACGACCGGCACTTCACGCTGCTGGAATCGCTTGGCATAGAGATGATCACGGTCCCCATGCACGACGACGGGCCGGACGCGGCCGCGGTGGCCGCGCTGGTGGCGGACGATCCGGCGATCAAGGGCATGTGGATCGTGCCGACGTATGCGAACCCGTCCGGTTCGGTGTGCTCGCAGGAGGTGGCGGCTCACCTTTCGGCGATGCCGACCGCCGCGCCGGATTTCAAGATCTTCTGGGACAACGCCTACGCGCTGCACCACCTGACGGCGGCGGAGACCAAGAGCGCGGACATCCTCTCGCTCGCCGCTGCCAGCGGCCACCCGCACCGGCCGGTGATGTTCGCGTCCACGTCGAAGATCACCTTCGCGGGGGCCGGGGTGGCGTTCCTCGCCGGGTCGGTGGAGAACATCGCCTGGTACCTCAAGCATCTCGGTGAGGGCTGCATCGGTCCGGACAAGGTGAACCACCTGCGGCACGCGCAGTTCTTCGGCGATGCCGATGGGGTGCGTGCACACATGGCGAAGCACCGCGAGATCATCGCGCCGAAGTTCGCCGAGCTGGATCGGGTGCTCACGGAGCAGCTCTCCGGGCTGGGCATCGCGGAGTGGACAAAACCGCTGGGTGGGTACTTCGTGTCGCTGGACGTGATGGACGGGACTGCCGCGCGGGTGGTGGAGCTGGCGAAGCAGGCGGGGATCGCGCTGACCGGTGCGGGGTCGTCCTTCCCGTACCACCGCGATCCCAACGACCGGAACATCCGGCTCGCGCCGACGCTGCCTCCGGTCGCCGAGGTGACCGAGGCGATGCTGGGTGTCACTGTGTGTGTGCGGCTCGCCGCGGCCGAGAAGCTGGCGGCCGAGAAGGCTGTCGCCGCAGGGTGATTCACGCCGGGTGATTCACGCCGGGTGTTCCGCGCGGGGCGCCGCGCCGAACAGCGTCATACTCGCTGCCGATCGGATTCGCGCGCCAGGTGGCCGGCGGGGCGGCTCGAACCGGGTTGTGCCGGAGATGTACTGAGGGGCCCGGGTCTGCGTGACCCGGGCCCCTCGTGGCTCCGTCCGTGCGCGGGCGTCGTGCACGGACGGGCGCTTGGCGCGCCGCGAACTGCGGCCGTACTGTGGCTGCCGTCACAGTACGGCCGCGTGCGAGGTGCCGCTGAGCTATTTTGACAAACCGTTATGTTCTGTAATCAATCCGTTATTGCCGTGATGCGCCGCCGTGATATTCCGGTCGACCGAACCGGATCGATCACTTGAGCGACGCGGTGCTCTCCCAGGCCGCCTTCCAGGTCTTCGGGCCGATGGCCGGCCGGCCGGCGGAATCCTTCTCGTCGGTGATGCCGGTGAGCTGCTGCAGTTTCGTCACCACGCCCAGCGTCACCTCGCCGAAGTAGGCGGTGCCGCTGAGGCCGGCTCCCTTCGTCGCCGCCTGCCATTGGAAGCACTGGATCTCCAGTTTGGTCTGGCCGTAGGCCAGCAGGGTGCTCGGCGCCGGTGGCGCGGTCGCGTCGCCGACATGGCAGTCCGCCTTGGTCCGCGGTTTGTACACCACGTTCGGGTCGGTGCCGCCGGTGTTGGCGGTGCCGCCGCTCGGGCTCGGTGAGCTGGTCGCCGCCAGCGTCCACGCCGCATCCCAGGTCTTCGAGTCGATGGAGCCGGTGGCGGTGAGGCTGCCCCGCTTCTGCAGGTCCAGCACGGCCTTCTGTGTCGACGGGCCGAAGTAGCCGGTGCCGATCACGTCGTACCCCAGCGCGGCGAGCTGCTTCTGCCAGACCTTGAGGTCCTCCGACGAGTCGCCCTTGGTGAACTGCCGGCCGGGCCACGGCGGCCGTGCGGCGGTCGGCGTGCTCGCGCCGCCGGCGAAGTTGTAGGGGGAGTTGAAATCCGCGGGCGGCGGCGGAATGACCCCGCTCCGCGCATCCGCGTCCTCGTGCAGCCCGACCAGCACCGCGCAGGTCCACGGCGACCAGCCGCGCTTGCGGTACAGGATCAGCGCGCGGTAGTCCTGCTCGGCGGGGGTCGCCGCACTCGGCAGTCCGGTGCCGCCGACGGAGGCCCAGGTGCCCAGGCTGAACTGGTACGCGCCGTAATACCCGTTGCCCGTATTGATGTCGTACCGGTTCGACGACTCGCACATGCGCAGCTGGTACCAGGCGTTCGCGGACGGATCCGCGGCGGCGCTCCCGGCGCCGAGGAAGACGAGCGAGGTCACCGCCGTGACGACGACAGCGGTCGCGGTCAGTCCCCGTGACAGCACGCTACGAACCCTGGCAGGAGACGTGAAGGCGAAGCGGCGCATGTCGTCCCGTCCGGCCGCCCCGCACTGCGCCCGGTCGGCTGGTCGCGCCGACGGGCAAATTGCGTCCTCGCTCGGCCGTGATGCTCGTGGCCCTGTCCGGGTGGCGCGAAGCGAGGGGTCGCCACCACCTACGCATCTGATCGTCCGCTTTCGGCCGATATTGAGCGTATGTTGTCGAGCACACTGTCACGAAGTTCGTGAAGGAGTCGCCCGTGCGTTCTCGTCCACCCCTCCTGATCGTCCTTTCCGTGGCAACTGTGGTGGCAACTGTGGCCGCGATGCTCGACATGACGTGCACCGCGGTTGCCGCCGGGCCGCTGGCACCTCGCACCACGGCCGTCAGGCCCGTCGAGGCGGCGACGCCGTTGGACCGCTTGGTCCCCACCGCTGATGCGCTGGCCGCGGTCGGCGGGGCGCTGCCCGCCGATCCGGTCGCAGCCGCCGAGTCGCTTGTCGGCACGATCTTCGGCAAGAACGATGAAGCGGCCGTCGCCGCGACCGGGGAGTTGTTGCGGCGCGCTGGACTCCCGCTGGTCAGCGCCGCCGGCCCGGTCGTCGCGTTGCCAGCCGGCATCACGATCGTCAGCGATCCGATCGATGTCGAGTTGCTCCCGACGCTGACCCGGTCGGTGCGCGACCACACCGAATACACCCCGCAGCAACTGGCCGACACGCTGCAGTACCTCGGGGTCACCAGCAAACCGCTGCCCGCAAAGGTCGTCATAGGAATGTTGGCCGCCTGGGGCAAGGATCGAGGTGCGCCAGCCGAGTCGGTGTTCGCCGGGGCGTCCGTACGGGCGCTGGCCCGGGCTCGCGGCCAACTCCTCGTGCCTTCCGAGCTGCTCGATGAGCCCACATTGGCGGCCCTGGCGAAAGATCCGGCGTCGCTCACGCAGCAACAACTCTCGATGCTCTCGGCACCGGGGCGGCTGTCCGGCCTGGACCCGTTGCAATTCCTGCTGACCGTGGCGCACGCCTCCGGCGCAGACGCGGCGAAGGCGATCGCCGCGCCCGGACCGGCCCCCGCACCGGGGCTGCGGCGCCCGGCCGCGGGCGGCACCGACTGCCAGTCGCTGAAGGATTCGCCGGACGAGGGCAAGGCGGTGGCCAAGAAGATCCTGCAGGAAGACCTCAAGGCGGGCGCCGAGATGGTCAAGGAGGGCGCCGGGGAAGTCTTCGAGGAGGGTTTCAGCACCTACGACAAGGGAACCGACGTGGTCACCACCACCATGTTGCTGATGGGTGCCACCATCGACCTTGTCGCCTCGCCGCCGGCCACTCACTTCCGTCACGAAAGCGGGGACCGGTCGAAGGATGTGCTCTTCGTCGCCAACGCCGGGTTCAACGGTCCCATAGCCGGGCGCCAACTGGCCTGCTGGGGCTTGGCCGGGGTGGATGTGCCGCCGAACGGTCCGCTCAACGGGTTCCGGGTGCGCTGGGAGGTCTTCGGCAGCCTGCCGGTGCTGCAGACCGAACGCGAGGACAGCGACAAGCTGTTGCACGGCGAACCCACCCACGACGGCGTGTCGACCCTGTGGATGTACCCGCGAACCGAGACGCACCCGCCGGGACCCGGCGCGTCGGTGCCGGAACAGACGGTCAGCGAGATCGTGGTCGCCTCGCTGGACAAGGACGACTTCCCGTTCAAGGTCACCGATCTGATGGGGATGACGAACCCGGAGTCGGCGGCACTCGGCAAGGCGTGGGACATCGCGGTCGCCTGGATCCAGAAGGTGGGGCTGCCCAGCAAGCGGCTGCGCTATCCGGTCGCCTTCCATGTCAACAGCCCCTACGTGATGACCTCGCACACCACCATGCTCGTCCCGGGTTTCGCCAGCGTCGTGTTCGACGCCGACCTTTACTCGTGCACCGGCCCGGCGGGACCGTGGAAGGGCGGCGTGACGCTATCCGGCGATGCGCAGGCCCTCCTGATCGCCGCGGGGAAACTTGCCGGCGCGGACACCAGCAAGACGTCCGGCTCGGTGACGTTCCCGCTGAACTTCACGCTGAACCCGAAGAGCAGTTCCGCACAACGGGTCGCATTCGGCGACAAGCTGGGCCTCGTCATCGATCTCGACCCGGACGCGATCCAGACCAACGAGAACCCGCAGTCGCTGAACGACACCTGGGATCGGCTCGGCAACCGGGCGATCGTCGGCGACGCGTCGTACACCTCCGGCGGCATCGACCTGCGCACGCTGTCGGACAGTTCGGCGGGAGCGCTGTTCCAGGGCGCGGAGTTCCAGGTGGTCGGTGTGATGCGGGACAGCCGCTGCCCGGGCGCCTCGTACTGGGACGACAGGTTCGACAATGAGTGAGGCACGAGTGGCCAGGCTCCGGGTTCCGGCACGCGGTGAGCGCTTCAGGCTCTGCTGCACGGGCAGTTTTGGTGGCCCGGGCGGTTTCGTGGTGGCGCTGGTCGCGGCCGTGGTGCTGCTCGCCGGGTGTACGCACCATCGGACTTCCGGCGATGCGACGGTCAGCTCCGGGACGGCCGGGGGACCTTCGCCCGCAGCCGGCGCTCCCGCGACCGCGGGACCGGGGGGCAGCGCTGCCGGCCCGGCCGTCGTCACCGCCGTGGTCGGTGGCGTCACCACTGCGATCACCCTGCCGCCGAACTCCGAGCCGCTGGGCGCGGTTCCGACGCACCAGCCCGGTCCGGCCGATGCGGCCCTGGCGGCAGTTCTGCCCGGCGCATACGGGTTGGACAGCCTCGGGGCCAGCGTGCACGGTGCGACGATCAGCCTGGCCGCCCAGGGCAGCTGCGGGTTCGTGCGCGATGTCATCGGCTCCGGGCAGTGGGCACTGACGCCGGTGGTCACACCGCATGACGGGGCGAAGGTGTATCTGGACGTGCTGACCCGCGGCGATCGGAGGGCGCTGCTCACGCTGACCGAGTCGGCCAACCTGTGCACCGGTCGGATCTTGACCGAGACCAGCCTCCCGCTGACCGCGACGGGCAGCGTGACCGCATCGGGACAGCCGCGGGCGATCACCATGTACTGCCTCGAGCAGGAGGGCGCCGACAGCCCCACCCGCGATATGGCGGTCTTCTACCGGACCGCGGACGCCGCCCTGGTCATAATGGCAACGGTGCCGGAGGCGCTCGGCGCCCACTCCGTCGATCCCGACGAACCGGCGGGGGTGATCCAGTTCGACCCACATGCGGACCCGCTGGTGCACGCGGCGAAGGCGATGAAAATGTTCTTCGACCCGACAGGGATCACCCAGGACGCGATGTTGCCGGGGGTCAGCGAGGAGCAAGCTTGGTTCCAGGGGGACGGGGCCACGGTGACGGTCACGTCGCTGAAGCCTTTCGCCGGGACACTCGACGCGCCGGTGCTGCAGCGGTCCTCTGGCGGGGGATCCGCGCGCGTCTCTGCGGGCTTCAGCTGCTGAACGCGCAGTAGGCCCGGGGGCTCGCTGGATACCGTTGGCGATCGCGGCGACGGACCGGGGGATGTCGCCGCGTCGCCGTTCGCTCGCGTTCGTGGGGACCCCGCGGGGCCGGGCGCGGCACGGGGTGGACAGGATGGGCAGATGAGTCGGCGGGCGTGGGCCCTGTTCATTGCGCTGAGTGTCCTCTGGGGCGTGCCGTACCTGATGATCCGGGTGGCCGTCGCGGACTTCAATCCGGTGGTCGTGGCGTTCGGCCGCACGGCGCTCGGCGGGCTGCTGCTGCTTCCGGTGGCGCTGTACCGGCGGGAGTTGGGCGCGGTGCTGCGGCGCTGGCGACATCTGTTGCTGTACACGGCATGTGAGATCATCGGCCCCTGGTGGCTACTGAGCTACGCGGAGACGAAGCTCGACTCATCGACATCCGGGCTGCTGGTCGCGATGGTGCCGCTGGTGGCCGCGGTGATCCTGGTGGTGGCCGGGCACGACCGGTTCGGGCTGCGTCGATCCGCGGGGCTGGTGATCGGCTTCGGCGGGGTGGCCGTGCTGGTCGGCGCGGACCTCGATCTGCATGACGGCTGGGCCGTGGCGGCGACGATGGGCACGGTGATCGGGTACGCCTTCGGCGCGTACATGATGGGCCACCTGTTACAGGATCTGCCGCCGATCGGCGTGATTACCGGCTCGCTGCTGCTCTCCGCGATCGTCTATGCGCCGTTCGCGATCTGGTTGGCGCCCAGCGCTTTTCCCGCCGCTGCCGTGTGGTCGGTGGCCGGGCTCGCGGTCTTCTCGACGGCCCTCGGCTTCCTGTGCATGTTCGCGCTGGTGGCCGAGGCGGGCCCCAGCCGGGCAACCGTCGTCACCTACATCAACCCGGCCGTCGCGATCGTGCTGGGCGTGCTGGTGTTGTCCGAGCCGATGACGATCGGCCTGGCGATCGGCTTCCCGCTGGTGATCCTTGGTGCCTGGCTCGCAACCTCTCGGTCCAAGCCCTCGGCGCAGCCCATCGCCTCCACGGTCGCCTGACTGCTCCCCACGATCACGCCTGTGGCAGATCAGCGGGAGTGGGCACGCTGCAGGGCGCGATAGGTGAGCACCCGCGCGAGGTGGCGGCGGTAGTCGGCGTGGGCGCGCTGGTCCGAGACAGGCGCCGTACCTTCCGCGGCGAGTTCGGCGGCGCCCGCGAAGTCGCCGCCGGCGGCGAGCACGTCCTCCGCGGCGACGGCCCGTAGCGGGGTCGCCCCCATGCCGGCCAGCGCGATACGGGTGCCGGCCACCGCCACCGCCACGATCGGCCAACCGGCGGAACGCTCGGAAAACCTGTCGTACCAGCACTTCTCGGCACCGGTTACCGGGATCCGCACCTCGGTGAGGATCTCGTCGGCGGCCAGGGCGGTGGTGTAGTAGTCGATGAAGAAGTCCGCTGCCGCGACCGTCCGGGTTCCGTGCGGTCCGGAGATGACGATGGTTCCGTCCAGGGCCAGGATCGCGGTGGGCAGGTCTCCGGCGGGGTCGGCGTGGGCGAGCGCGCCGCCGAGGGTGCCCCGATACCGGACCTGCGCATCGCCCACCCGGCGCGCAGCCCGCGCGATCAGCGGCACCGACTGGCGGATCACGTCGGAAAGGGCGAGGTCCGCGTATCGCGTCCCGCCGCCGATCGCCACGGTTTCGCCGTCGCGACGGACGAAGCGCAGCTCGTCGAGATCGCTGATGTCGACGAGCATCTCGGGCGCCGCCAGCCGGAGCTTCATCATGGGCAGCAGGGACTGCCCGCCGGCCAAGAGCCTCGCCCGGTCGCCATGGTCGTGGAGCACGTCCAGCGCCTGGGCGACCGACGCCGCGCGCACATAGTCGAATGGGGCCGGGATCACGCCCTAATCCGTCTCGCGGATCGCGCGCCAGACGCGCTGCGGGGTAAGCGGCATGTCGATATGCCGCACGCCCAGGTACGAGACCGCGTCGATCACCGCGTTCTGCACCGCTGGCGTGGCGCCGATGGTGGCCGCCTCGCCGATGCCCTTGGCGCCGAGAACGTTGTAGGGCGTGGGTGTTTCCATATCGAGCAGGTCGAAGGCGGGCAGATCGGCCGCGGTCGGAATACCGTAGTCGGCGAATGTCGCGGTGAGCGGGTTACCGTCCTCATCGAAGGTGGCCTCCTCGTAGAGTGCCTGTGCAACGCCCTGCGCGAGCCCGCCATGGCGCTGCCCCTCGGCGAGCATCGGGTTGACGACGGTACCCGCATCGTCGATCGACACCAGCCGCACGAGCCGCACCTTGCCGGTGGCGATGTCGACTTCGACCACGGCCAGGTGCGCGCCGAATGGAAACGTCGCTCCCTCCGCCGCGAACAGGTGCTTGGCCGAGAGCTCTTCCTCCGCAGCGAGTTCCGCGAAGGTGACGAACCGATCCGGGATGCCCGCGACCGAGACGCCGGCCCGCTCGGTGTCGATCACCAGGTCTGCGGGGTCGACCTCCCACAGCTCCCCGGCGCGCTTCTTGGCGAGTTCCGCGACGGCCAGCGCGGCCCCGTCGGCAGCGGCGCCGCCCAGTTGCAGGCTGCGCGACCCGCCGGTACCGCCCCCGCGCGGCACCAGATCGGTGTCGCCCCACACCAGGTCGATCTTCTGTACGGGGATGCCGAGCCGGTCGGCGACGATCATGGCGAAGGCCGTCGCGTGCCCCTGCCCGTGCGGCGACACGCCGGTGAAAACCGTTGCACTGCCGTCGGAGTGGACCTGTACGGTGGCATTCTCCTTGCCGCTGCCGGTGATCTCGACATAGGTGGACAGGCCGATCCCGAGCTGGACGTCCTCGCGGCGCCGCCGGCGCGAGGCCTGCTCGGCTCGCAGCGCCAGGTAGTTCGCCGCCGCCAGCACGCGGTCGAGGGCCGCCGGGTAGTCGCCCGAGTCGTACACCGCACCCGTGAGCGAGGTGAACGGAGATGTGAAGCGCGGCAACAGATTCCGGCGGCGCAGCGCGGCTGGGTCCATGCCGATCTCGGCGGCGAACAGGTCCACGGCACGCTCCAGCGCGGCGGTGGCCTCCGGTCGCCCGGCCCCGCGGAATGCGCCGACCGGGGTGGTCGTGGTGAGCACGCACCGGGTGGAGACTTCGCAGCGGTCGAACGCGTACACGCCGGGCGCCATCAGCGCCGTGCCGTGCGGCGTCTCGAGGGCGAGGCGCGGGTAGGCGCCGGCGTCCTGGGTGACATCCAGCCGGTAGGCGATCATTCGCCCGTCGCGCGTCCCGCCGATGCTCACCGTCTGGTACTGCGCCCGTCCGTGCGGCATCACCGTCAGATTCTCGCTGCGTGTCTCCGACCAGCGCACCGGACGCCCGAGAACCCTTGCGGCGGCGGCGATCACGATGTGGTCGGGCTCGGCGCCGAACTTGGCGCCGAAGGCGCCGCCGACGTCCGGCGTGATCACGTGGACCCGGTCCGCGTCGATCCCGAAGGCGTCGACCACGTTCTTCTTGACCGTCTGCGCGCCCTGGTTCGGCAGCCACAGCGTCAGCCGGAGGTCATCATCGACGGCGGAGTTCGGCCCGGAACCCCCGCCACCGAGCGGGTTCTCGGAGCGATCCGGGGGTGTCGTGGTGGCGACGCCTTCGCCGTCATACTCGCTGTTTCTCGGTAGCCAGACGGCCGCGGCGGCGCGCCCCTCCATCGGCGCCGGTGCCACGCGGTTGTTGACGATCTGCTGCGTCACCACCACCTCGCAGCCGTCGAAGAGCGCCGGGTCGGGGGCCGTTTCCTGCGCGGAGGCGATATTGGTGCCGGCGTCGGGGAAGAGCACAACCCCGCCGCGGAGTGCTGCCGAGACATCGACCACCGCGGGGAGCGGCCGGTAGTCGACGGCGACCAACTCGGCGGCGTCGACGGCCTGCGCCTCGGTGTCCGCGAGCACCACCGCGACGGCCTGGCCGACATAGCGAACCACGCCCTCGGCGAGATACGGCTCGACCATGGGGGCGCCGAATTGTGGCGTGGCGGGGGGGATGTCGAGGTCCGACGCGGTCAGTACGGCCACGACGCCCTGCGATGCGGCCGCGGCGGACGTGTCGATGGTGGTGAAGGTCGCGTGCGCCATCGGTGAGCGCACGAACACGGCGTGCGCGGTGCCGGCCAGGCGACGGTCGTCCAGGTCGGCGGTGAAAACGCTCGCGCCGGTCAGCAACCGCGGGTCCTCGATCCGAGAGACGCGGGTGCCGAGGATGCTTGTCGATCGCGTGGTGGTCACGGGGTCGACGGTAACCGGCCGCGCCACTCGCCGCCGAATCGGTCCGGCTACGCGTCGGCCCTGCGCGCGACGCTGCTACGGCCGCGGCGTTCGATGCGCCGTCTCGGCACGCGGACGGTTCGGGCGAGGCGTGACACCCCGGACGCGCTTCGCCCGCTGCGCCAGGACGGACAGGGAACTGAGGCTGCCCGCCTCATGCGCGGCGCCGGGCGAGAGCTCCGCGTCGCGCAACAATTGGGAGACTAAGGTCTGCGCCGAATCGAGCGTGTCGGTGACGGTTTCCAGGGCCCGCTCATGCTTACCCGCCTCGAGCGACCACTTCGCGGCCGACAGCCCCTGCACGATGGAGTCGTTGATCTCCACAGCCTGCCGATGCCAGTGTGCCGCCGCGTCGAGCTTCGCGCGCTCCGCCTCGGACGTGCGCAGCCGGTCGGCGGCGCGGCCCACCAGCACGCCGAGCAGTAGCATCGGCAGTGCCCGGGTGACCCATCCGAGCAGGCTTAGGTCGATGTGCTCGGTGACGGCCCAGATGACCATGAGCCCGACGGCGATCAGCCCGCCGGCGAGCCCGGCGACGAGCCCGAAGGTCACCGCCAGCAGCGCGATCGGCAACTCGAAGAACAGCATCGTCGCGTCCGCCGGCGTTCCGGTCGTCATCCGCAACGCGAAGACCCCGGCATACAGCAACGCGGCAACCGCGATGCTCGCCGCGGGCCAGCGGTGGAACCACGGCTGACCTGCGCGGTCCCGGAGGAGCAGATTCACGACGTAAGCCTGCCATGGCCGAGCGCGGTGCTGTTCGAGGCTGATGACCCCATTCGCGCAGACAAAGGTCCTGAAACCGGCGGAAGTGACAATATGTTCGCAAGCCGTGTCGCGCGCGCCTCCGGAAGATCACCAGTTCGGTCACGTCAGCGCCGGCAGGCGGCGCTCATCGGCGCCGACTGGTGATCTTCCGGGGCGTGTCTTACTTCCCGGACGTGCCCGTCGACCCCAGCTCCTCGCAGGCCTCGACGATCCGCGCCGCCATACCGGCCTCGGCCAGCTTCAGGTACGCGCGCGGGTCGTAGGCCTTCTTGTTCCCGACCTCGCCGTCGATCTTGAGCACGCCGTCGTAGTTCGTGAAGAAGTGGCCGGCGATCGGCCTGGTGAACGCGTACTGCGTGTCGGTGTCGACGTTCATCTTCACCACGCCGTAGGACACCGCCTCGGCGATCTCGGCCGCGCTGGAACCGGATCCGCCGTGGAACACCAGCCCGAACGGCTTGGCCCCGGCCGCCAGCCCCAACTTCTTGGCGACCGCGTCCTGGCCGTCCTTGAGGATCGACGGGCGCAGCTTCACGTTGCCGGGCTTGTACACGCCGTGCACATTGCCGAACGTCGCCGCGACGAGGTAATCGCCGCCCTGCGGGTCGCCCAGCGCCCCTAGGGTCTGCACGAAATCCTCCGGCGTGGTGTACATCTTGTCGCTCACGTGGCCGACGACGCCGTCCTCCTCGCCGCCGACGACGCCGATCTCGATCTCCAGGATGATCTTCGCGGCCTTCGTCTGCGGCAGCAGTTCCTGTGCGATCTCCAGGTTTTCGGCCATCGGGACCGCCGAGCCGTCCCACATGTGCGATTGGAACAGCGGGTTCTTGCCGGCCTTCACGCGCTCCGCGGAGATCGCCAGCAGCGGCCGCACGTAGCCGTCGAGCTTGTTCTTCGGGCAGTGGTCGGTGTGCAACGCGACCGTGATGCCGTATTTCGCGGCCACCACGTGCGCGAACTCGGCGAGTGCGACGGCGCCGGTCACCATGTCCTTGACTGCGGTCCCGGATGCGAACTCCGCGCCGCCAGTGGACACCTGGATGATCCCGTCGCTGCCCGCGTCGGCGAAGCCCTTGAGCGCGGCGTTGATCGTCTCCGACGACGTCACATTGATGGCCGGGTAGGCAAAACCGCCTGCCTTGGCCTTCTCGATCATGTCCTTGTACTTCTCGGGGGTGGCGATGGGCATGGGTCCTCCGGGGGCTAGGCGGTCAACGTGGCCGCTGCGCCGCGGCCGCGCTGGGGACAGGCACGGCATGCTGGTCGCGGGGCCTGTACCGATCCAGTATCGCGCATCGGCGCCGGACCCGCTGCCGCGGGCGCTGTGACGATTCGCTCGGCCGCGTCGGGACTTTGGGCCGTAGCGTCTCCGCGTGTGCGGAGAAATATTGATATTTTATCCGCGGAAGCGGCGAGCAGCGTCATGGGCGGTGATGCCGTAGCGTGGCATCGGTGGCTCTGCACCTCGACGCTGCGTTGTGACGTTGTGTCGTGACGCCGTGCCGCGATGCTGTGCGAGAGGGGGCGCCCATGTCGGTCGATCGCACCGGCGACGGTGTCGAATCAGCGGTCGAACGCACCCTCGGCACGCTCGCATCGCTCAACCCGGTTTACGGGTATGACGTAGTGTCCGGCGATGCGGGTGTCGGCGGGCCGGGCTCGCATGGGGCGGGTTCCGGGGATGCCGGGTTCGGGGATGCGGAGCCCGTGGATTCCGATGCGGCTGGGGCCGATGTGCCGGTCACCATCGACGACATCTACCGCTCGCACCGCATGGGCATGGTCCGGCTGGCGATCCTGCTGGTCGACGACATCTCGTCTGCCGAGGACGTGGTGCAGGAGGCGTTCGCCGGCCTGTACAAGAACTGGTCCTCGCTGCGGGACCGGCGCGCCGCGATCGGATACCTCCGCATGGCCGTCGTGAACGGTTCGCGGTCGATGTTGCGCCGCCGCCGCACCGCGCGGGCGTATGTTCCGCCGGATGCCGGGACCGCGCGCTCGGCGGAGTCGTTGGCCATGCTGTCCGCGGAACATCGCGCCGTGGTGGTGGAGCTGTCGAAGCTTCCCGAGCGGCAGCGAGAGGTCTTGGTACTGCGGTATTACGGGGGCTTAAGCGAAGCCGAGATCGCGGCGGCAACGGGGCTCGCCAAGGGCACGGTGAAGTCGACGGCATCCCGCGCGATCGCGAAGCTCACCGAGGCGATGCAGGACATGCACTCGGGCGCTGACGGGCACTGACGGGCTCTGCGAGCATTGCCGGGCGTTTGCTGGCACTGTGACTGACACGGACGGGCAGGTGGATGCGGCGGTGACGATGTGGAACCCGCGCGGCGGCGACCCGGAGACCGTGATCCGGCAGGCGCTGCGGGCACAGGCCGGCGGTGCGAACCGGCAGCCGGGCGGCGTCGGCGCGGTCGGTCCTGGATCGCCGCGCGGTGGTCGAGTGCACCTGACCACCGCGCAGATCCTGCTGATCGTGGCCATCATCGGCCTTTTGGTCGGCATGGCCGCCGGGTTCACCGTGCTGCTGCTGGGCTGACGCAGCTGACTCGGCCCGGCAGAAGAGGCGGTCAATCGCGCAAAGGATTGACCCAGTCGACGCGGGGGAACCGGGCGAAGTCCGAATCGTTCGAGTACACGGTCGCACCCTGCGATAAAGCGTGCGCCGCGATCTGCGCGTCAGTCGTGAGATTGCTTGCCACGCCGACCTGCCGTATCAGATCGAAGGCGACGGTGACGTGATCCTCGGTGGTCGGAAGCATGCTCACGACAGGTCGCGCCAGCCACTCCCGGAGGTAGCCCAGCGACTCGTCGATGGAGAGTGGGTCTTGAACCACCCGCCCGCTTGTCGAGATGCGCAGGAACCCGAACAGGACCGGCGAAGCGAGGCCGATAGGTTCCGTTCCACTCAGCGCAGCCTCCCACCACGACCTGGCGCGGACGTGGTCGGCAAAGCCCGTGATCACCGCATACAACAGCAGGTTGATGTCGGGGATGATCACGACCGGCCGCTCATCGCCTTGAGGGTCGCCTCGTCCTGCCATTCGTCGGCGAGCCGGTTGAAGCCGGCGGGATCGAAGCCGGGGCGGATGGCTGAGGTGTGTGGCTTGAGCCGGTAGGGCTCGCGGGCGCCAGCCGGCGGGGTCGGCGCGAGCGCCTTGCGTAGGGCGTCGTTGACGATTTGCTTCATGGGGCGGCGTTCGCGGTGGACCGCATCGTCGATGAGCCGCGCGACATCGTTGTCCAGCGTCAGTGTCGTCCTCATGATGGCATCATGATGCCGAAAACGAGACGCGTCAAGATGCCGAGGCTGGCCCCGCGGGCGCCCGCCCGTGATGCTCTGGTCGATGGTCGGCTCTCGATCTTTAGCTCAGATGTTTAGCTGAGCGAACTGACCTACAGTGGGTGGAGTGACCGAGATCGAGGAAGGGGGCGGCGGCCGGGGTGCCGCTGCGACGGCAGCGCGTGGCCGTTCCGCACCACACGCGGCGTACGTGCCCGATCCTCGGCGGTGGCGGGTTCTCGGCGTGCTGTCCCTCGCGCTCTTCATGGCGCTCATCGACGTGAGCATCGTGAACGTCGCGCTGCCGTCGATCCGAGAAGGATTGGGCGCCAGCGAGTCCGACCTGCAGTGGGTGTTGTCCGGCTATGCGCTGACGTTCGGCGTGATCCTGGTGGCGGCGGGCCGCGCCGGCGACATCTTCGGCCGAGCGCCGCTGTTCATGGCCGGGGTGGTGGTCTTCACCGGTGCGTCGGCATGGGCCGGATTCGCATCGGATCCGTTGTGGCTCAACATCGCTCGTGCACTGGAGGGCGTGGGATCCGGGCTGATCAGTCCGCAGGTTGTCGGCATGATCCAGCAGTTCTTCCGCGGCGCGGAACGCGGGCGGGCATTCGGGATCTTCGGCAGCGTGGTCGGCGTATCGGTGGCGATCGGGCCGGTGCTCGGGGGCTTGCTGATCCACATCTTCGGTGTGCACAACGGCTGGCGCTGGGTGTTCTTCGTCAACCTGCCGGTCGGGGTCATCGCGATAACTCTTGCGCTGATGTGGTTTCCGCGGCCGCTCGTCATACGTCATGGACGATCGGCGCGGGACGGCGGCACGGGACCTGGCAACACGGGGCGTTCCAGCACGATGGCGGCCAGCCGGACCGCGCCGCGGGCTCGCGACCTCGACCCGATTGGCTCCGCCCTGATAGGCGTGGCCGTGCTCGCGATCCTGCTGCCGTTCATGGAGAGCGGCCGGAGCGTATTCATCTGGCTGGCGCTGCCGTTCGGTCTCGGGCTGGTGGCCCTGTGGCTGTACTGGGAGCGGCGGTACCAGGCGCGGGGCCACAGCCCGATGGTCGACCTGCGCGTCTTCCGGTACTCAAGCTTCTCGAACGGCACCCTGCTGATGGGGCTGTACTTCCTCGGCGTCACCAGCATCTGGGTGCTCGTCGCGTTGTACTTCCAGGAGGGCCTCGGGCACAGCGCATTGGCGTCCGGGATGATCGGACTGCCCAGCGCGATCCTGTCCGGGCTGTCCGCGCTGCTGGCGGGGCGGGTGGTGGCGAAATGGGGCCGCAAGGTGGTGATCGCCGGGATCTGGGTGGTGCTCCTTGGTCTCGTCGCCTGCATGCTCGTGGTCTTCCTGCATTCGCGCGGGCTGGCAAGCGAATGGTGGTGGCTGCTGACGCTGGCGTTCGTGGGCCTCGGCCAGGGGTCGGTGATCAGCCCGAACCAAGCGCTCACCCTCGCCGAGGTGCCGTTGGAGTACGCCGGCTCCTCCGGCGGGATCATGCAGACGATCCAGCGCATCGGCACCTCCATGGGCATCGCGATCATCACCGCCGTCACGTTCGCGGTGCTCGCGGCAGGTGGTTGGGCCCTGGCGTTCACGGTGGGCTTCGCGGTGATCGGCGTCATCGTCGCCCTCGCGCTGGTCGTCGGATACGTCGATCTGCACCAACGCCACGGCACGACACTGCTGTAACCGGCTGCGCGCTCGCGGCTGCGTGGCGGGGTCGGTACCGAACGCGCTGGCCGGGGTCTTGACAGGTTTCCGTCAACTCGGTGACGCTAGGGCCGGCGCCGGTTCTCCGGCGGGGGCGTCGCCCCCGCGAACAGCGTCATACCCGATTTGAGGTGTTTTTCGTGTCGACTGCTGCGGCCTGGCCGCATGTCGCAACCCCCCTCCCCGGACCGAAGAGCGCAGAGTTGTTGGCGCGCAAGGATCGTGCGTTCTCCGGTCCGCTGCGTGACGGCACCAATGTGCCGCTCGTGCTCGGGCGCAAGTACGGGCACATCCTGGAGGATGTCGACGGCAACGCGTTCGCCGACCACCTCTCCGCGTGGGGCGCCATGCCCTACGGCGCGCAGCCCCCGTCCGTGCGCAGGGCGGTGATGGACACCTGGGACCGGTACGGCATGGAGATCTCGCAGTACCTGACCAGCGAGCCGCCGATCGAACTCGCCGAGCGGTTGGTGGCGCTCGCGCCCGCCGGAATCACCCGCGTGGCACCGACCGTCACAGGCACGGAAGCGGTGGAGGGCGCGGTGAAGCTGGCCCGCGAGGCGACCGGGCGCCCCATCATCCTGAGCTTCCTCGGCCAGTATCACGGCGAGTCCACCTACCTCACGGCGTCCGCATCGACCGACATCCCTGGCAACACAGCCGGTTTCGCGCAATTCGTGTCCGGGCTCATTCAGGTGCCGTACCCGCAGTCGTTCCGATCGCCGTTCCACCGCGGTCCGGGACCGTACGACCACACGCTCTATCTCGACTACATCACCGACTGGATCCTGCGCTACCAGGTGGAACCGGATCAGATCGCCGGGGTGCTCATCGAACCGGTCGCGGGAGAGGCTGGCATTCTCGCGCCCTCCCAAGCGTTTTGGGACGGACTCACGGCGCTGTGCAAGAAGTACGGCTGGAAGCTGATCCTGGACGAGGTGCAGACCTGCCTCGGCCGCTGCGGCACCGTGTTCGCCGCCGAGCGATGGGGGTTGGAACCCGACCTGCTGCTCGTCGGCAAGGGCGTGACCGGCGGCGGACAGGCGGTGGCCGGGGTGCTCGGCACCGAGGAGATCATGGCCGACTGCTCGGCGCACCTAGGCGGCACCTACGCGTGGGAGCCGGCCGCGTGCGCCGGAGCGCTCGCGGGCCTCGACCTGATCGCCGACGGCTCGGTGCTGGCGAATACGATGGAGCTGGAATCCATTGCGCTGGAGGAGCTCTCGCCGCTCGTCGACCGGTTCGACCACGTCGGCGATGTGCGTGCGATGGGCGCCTGGGCGTGCATCGAGTTCGTGTCGGCCCCGGGCACCGTCGACCCAGACCCGGACTTCCAGCACGCCGTCCACCTCGCCGCGATGCGTCGTGGGGTGCTGGCGATCAGCGAGGCGTCCAAGCCGTTGTACCGGATGCAGCCGCCGCTCACCATGGAGCCGGACCTGTTCTGCTGGTCCTGCCGACAGATCGCCGAGGCGATCGCGGAGGTCACGACGGGGTAGGTGCCCCGAGCGTGCGGCCCGGGTCGGCGGGATCCGGACCGCAACGTCCCCGCCCCCGCCGCGCGCCACTTTCTGCTCGTTGCGCCTGAAGCATGAGGCGCGGCGAGCAGAAAGTGGCGCGTCGCAGCACCGCGGCCGAGGAGACCCGTGCGGCGCAGTCTTCAATCGCGGCCGATTTGTGATCGCGCGCCTTCTTGACGCCGACCGGTTGATCCACACAGAATGCAGCCACACAGAATGCAGAGCATATTGAGTGGTGGGTCACATTCGGCAGAACGTGGCTTCTGCCTCGTGGGGAGTCACCGTGGATCGTGCCGAATGTCCGACGTGCCGGGTGCGCTGACGCCGTCCGACCTGCGGCGACAGTCGACCCCGGGCCAGCTTGCGGTCCGCGGGGACACCGTGGTGTACACGCTTCGGCACGCGGTCGACAGCACGGTCGACGGGTCCGAGCGCATCGAACTGTGGACGGTGCCGTTCGCCGGCGGCGAGGCTCGGGCGCTCACCCACGGCCCGGGCCGCGACTCCTGCCCGCGGATCGACCCGGCGGGAACCCGTGTCGCCTTCCTGCGCAGCATAGGCGATGCCCCGGCGCAGATCTGGCTCGTCGACCTGCCTGGGTCCGATGCGCGCGCGGTCGCGGACTTTCCGCGCGGCGTACAGGATGTCGCGTGGTCTCCCGACGGTGCGAGCCTCATCGCGCTCGCCGAGGATGCCGACTCCCCGCGCATCATCCGCTCGCCGGGACTGCCGGGCGACCGGTCGCCGACGGCCATCCGGCTCACCACCATCGATTGGCGCGCCGACGGCGAGCCCGACGGGGGTCTGCGGTTACACCCTCGGCACCTGCACCGCGTCCCGGTGACCGGCGGAGTGCCCGTACGCCTGACCAGCGGCGCATGGTCCGCGTCACGGCCGCGAGTCGACAGTTCCGGCCGCGTCTACTTTCTCGCGGATCTCAGGGCGGACTCGGACCTGGACCCCACGCCGCAGGTACACCGCATCGACCCGGACGGAACCGGCATGCGGGCGATGACGGCGCTCGCCGGCGGAGTCGTCCGGTACCACGTGACCGGGCAGCGGCTACGGGTTCTCGGGCACACCACGGCCGGCCGGCCGGACGCCGAACCCGCGCGGTGGCTCGACGTTCCGATCGCGGCGACCCGGAATTCGGTCGACACCGCCGAGTATGACGATATTCTCGAGCCGGACTCCCTCTGGACCGGTGTGCTCGGCGACGAGACCGACCTGCACGAATGGAATCTCGAACTCGACGACTGCGCGGAGCTCACGACCGTCAGCCGCGATGGGTCCACCGTCCCGGTCGACGCCGCGACCGGCGAGGTTCTGGCCGAGGGAGCGGGCCGCGGCGTGATCTGCGGCGCCCTGGCCACCGACGGCGGCCGGCGCGTCGCGGTGCTGGCAATGGGGCGCAGTGCCGGTTCGGGGGCGGCCCCTGCGGGCGAGAGCTCCGCCGGGGCAGTCGCGGGTCCGGCCGGCTGGGCGCCGGACCTGTATGCACTGGATGGTGTGGCGCCGCGGCGCCTGACCTCGCACGGCGCATGGCTGAACGGCCATCGACAGCCCGACTGGCAGCGCCGGGAGTTCCCCGGACCGGCCGGTCCGATCGCCGCCTTCATCGTCGAGCCACCGGGCGGCATGCGCTGCCGTGCAACGATTCTCGACCTACACGGCGGACCGACCGGGCAGTGGGGAGTGGTTCCCCCGGTCGAAGCGATCCTGCTGGCCGGTGCCGGTTACCGGGTGGTGCTGCCGAACATCCGCGGCTCCATCGACCGTGGACCGGACTGGGTCGCTGCGTTGGGCGGGGCCTGGGGCCGGGCGGACGTCGCAGACGTCCTCGCCGTGCTCGACGGCTTGGTCGAAGGCTCGCTCGCGGACGAGGACCGGATCGGCGTGATGGGGCTCTCCTACGGGGGATTTCTGGTGCAGTACCTGCTCGGCGTCACCAACCGGTTCGCCGCCGCTGTGGCGGAGAACGGCGTCTCCAACCAGGTCTTCGCCTGGGCCGCAAGCGATCTCGGGCCGTCATACAACCGGTCCGCGAACCTCGGCGACCCGTTGACCGCGGACGGTGCCCGGGCATTGTGGGATGCCTCCCCGCTGAAGAACGTCGCACAGATCCGCACGCCGCTGCTCCTGCTGCAGGGCGGCGACGACCGCACCTGCCCGGCGGCCGACAACGAACAGCTCTTCGTGGCGCTGCGGGCACTGCACCGCGACGTGGAGTACGTCATCTATCCCGAGGAGAGTCATCTGATGCAAGCGACAGGCCGTCCAGACCGCCGGATCGACCGGCACGAAAGGGTTATCGCATGGTTCGATACACACCTGGCAGTGGCGGGCGCGCGATGAGCCGCCTTCGTCGGGCCGGGGCGGCGGTGATCGCCGCAGCGGTGGCGCTGCTCACCACTGTCGTCACGGCCCCGCCGGCCGCCGCCGCGACGGGAGACCTACGCATCGGCGATACCCAGCCGGTCGACTCGGTGAATCCGTTCAACGAGCAGAACGACATCTCCTACGCCATCACATCTTTGAGCTACGACCTGCTGCTGAACTACGGAACCGACGATCTATCGCCCGATCTCGACCATTCGCTGGCGCAGAGCTACGAGGTCTCCCCGGACGGCAAGACCTGGACGTTCAAACTGCACCCGGGAATCGTGTGGTCGGACGGCCAGCCGTTCACGTCGGCGGATGTGAAGTGGACGTACGAATCGGCGCGCGACAACGAGACCAACGTGATGAACGCCTATGTCGCGGGAATCGACAGCATCGAGACGCCCGACGCCCTCACCGTGATCCTGAAGCTCAAGGCCCCCGATGAGCGCATGGCCTCGATCTTCGTGCCGATCCTGCCGAAGCACGTGTGGGAGAAGTACAAGGTGGCCGACCTGGACAAGATGGCGCTGCCGCTACCGTCGGTCACCACGGCCCCGTACATCATCAGCTCGTTCGACAAGACGGGCACCACGATCCTCACGGCGAACCCGAAGTTCCGTGGGCCAGCACCGACCGTGAAGCGGATCGTGGAGACGAACTACGGGAACCAGGACAGCCTGCTGCGCGACCTGCAGGGCGGCGCCCTGGACATGGTGGTCGACGGGAACCTGCAGTGGACGAAGCAGCTCGCGAACTCGCCAGACATCCACCAGTGGGCAGGTACGTCCAGTGGCTTCCAGGAGATCGCCTTCAACTCCTGTCCCGTCGGTGGCGCGGGCGAATGCACCGGGCCCGGCAAGGACGTGCACGTGAAAGTCGTTCAGGACCATGCGATTCGCGAGGCGCTCGCCTACGCCGTCGATCGTCCGTCCATCGCCCAGGCCGTGTACGCGGGAGTGCCGCAGCCGGCCTACGGGCTGATCTCGCCTTATTACGCGAAGTACTACAAGGATTGGTCGACGGACCCCGACATCGGCTACCAGTTCAGCCTGGACAAGGCCAAGCAAGTGCTCAAGGACGGCGGGTGGGACTGCGCCACCAACCCGTGCACGAAGGACGGCGTGAAGGCGGAGTTCACGCTCAACGTGCGCACGAACGACCCGTCCGGCCAGAACGCCATGCGCCGGGTGATCGCCGCGGCGGGGGAGATCGGCATCAAGATCACCATGTCGGTGGTCACCGAGGACGCGCTCAACAACCTGGTCTACGCGCCGAGCACCGACAGCAAGTACGCGCCGAACTTCGACGCGTTCTATTGGGCCTGGATCGGTGACCCCACACCGGATTTCAACCTGTCCGTGCTGCAGACGGGCAGCGCATGGTCCGACTCGTACTACTCCAATCCGGCCTACGACAAGCTCGTGGACGAGGCGCTCGTCACCCAGGATTTCTCGAAGCGCGTCGACCTTATGCACCAGGCCGAAAAGATCGCCATGACCGACCTCCCGTACATTCCGGTGATCTACGCCTACACCTACGACCTGACCCGGAACGACACCTGGCACGGGTACCTGGCCTCGCCGGCCGGCGCCGAGGGGTCCCCCATCGGCTCGAACTGGCTCCAGGTGACGTCGTTGCAATCCGGCCCGGCCCCGGCGTCGACCGAGAGCAGCGCGCCCGAAAGTAGTTCCGGTGCCACTGATTCCGCCGCGTCGACGGGCGGCGCCGGCGCGGGCAGCACCGTGGCGGGCGGCAGCAATGCTCCGACGTCGGTGTCCGCGGCGGCGCCGGTGCCGGCGTCGTCCGGCGGGGTCCCGGTGTGGCTGGTCGTGGTGCTCATCGCGGTGGTGCTGGTGCTCGTGATCGTGGTGCTGATGGTGCTGCGGCGCGGCAAGGGTTCTCGGCGCGCGGATGACGAAGATCTGGACGATGCGCCGTTCAACTGACCGTGGCCCGGTGGGGGCGCTGCCGAGCGGCATGCCCCCACCGGCCCGGTGGTCCGGTACCGGGTATGACGCCGCTCGCGGCGCGAACGCCGTCATACTCGAAAATCGTTGCGCGGCGGCGGGTCCGATACGATGACGGCGCGCTCCGTCATCTTGCGGATCTTCTCCGCGGCGGTCACCCTGGTGTTCGTCCTCGTGTTCAACTTCTTCCTGTTTCGCGCGGTCGGGGACCCGAAGAACGATTTGGCGCGCAACCCGCACCTGACCCTCGCCGGGCAGGAGGCCGTGATCAAGGAGCGCGGGCTCGATCAGAGCCTGGCGGTGCAGTTCTGGAAGTACGTAGCGCAGACGCTGCGCGGCGATCTCGGCAGCTCGTTCGCGAACGGGCAGCCAGTGAAAGACGTTCTGTGGCACGCGCTTCCGAACACACTGATCCTGGTCGGCGTCGGCACGGTGCTGGCGTCAGCGATCGGGCCGTGGATGGGCATGATCGCCGGCTGGCACCGCGGCAAGGCGCGCGACCATCTGCTCACGCAGGGGTCGGTGGTGCTGTATTCGATGCCGGAGTTCTGGCTGGGCATGCTGCTGATCGGCCTGCTGGCGGTCGCGTGGCCGCTGTTCCCGACGGGGCTGCAAGCCACTCCCGGGGCGAGTACGGCCGGGTGGGCGCACTTCTGGGACGTGTCGCACCACGCGATCCTGCCGATCGTCACCGTCACGCTCAGCCTGCTGGCGCAATACGCGGTCAACATGCGGTCATCGGTGATCGACGTGCTGCACGAGGACTACATCCTCACGGCCCGCGCCATCGGCCTGTCGCCCATCCAGGTGCGGCGTCGGCACGTGGTGCCCAATGCGCTGCTCCCGGTGGTCACCGTGATCGGGTTGCAGTTCGGCCTGGTGCTCGGCGGGGTGATCACGATCGAGGCGGTCTTCTCCTGGCCCGGCCTCGGGCAGTTGACGCTGGACGCGATTAATGCGAAGGATTTCCCTGTGCTGCAAGGGCTTTTCCTGTTGACCTCCGCGATGGTGATCATCTTCAACCTGCTCACCGACCTGCTCTACAGCAAACTCGACCCGCGGATCGGGGACTGATCGGCATGGGCCAGGCAGTGACACAGGCAGGGACACCGGCAGGGACGCCGGCGGGTGTGCACGCCATGCGGCCGGCGGACGAGCATGTCCGGGCCGCGCAGGTGCTGGTGGAGGCCGACCGGGCCGGCCGGGCACGTCGCGTCGCGCGGGCGCTGCGCCCGATCGTGACGACACCGCAGGGGCTGGTCGGCGCCGTGATCCTCGTGGTGTTCGTGATCCTCGCGATCTTCGGGCCGTGGATCGCGCCGCAGGACCCGAACGCGCCGACGTCGTTCTCGGCCGACATCCTCGGCGGGCCGTCCAGCGCGCACTGGCTCGGCACCGACGAGAACGGGCGAGATGTGTTGTCCGAGTTGATCCTCGGCGCGCAGACCTCGATGCTCATCGGATTCGTCGCGGCGATGGTCTCCTCGGTGATCGGGACGGCGGTCGGGATCGTGGCCGGCTTCTCCGGCGGCTGGATCGACCGCGGGCTGACCCTGCTGGACGACTGGTTCCTGGTGTTGCCGCTGGTGCCCGTCACCGTCCTCGCGGCGTCGCTGCTCGGCAACCGGGCGTCGGCGCTCCCGCTGGGCCAGACGATGGTGCTGATCATCGTGATCGGCGCGTTCGGGTGGGCCGGGACGTCGAGAATCGTTCGGTCCGAGGTGATGTCGCTCAAACAGCGCGGCTTCGTAGAACGCTCGCGGGCGCTGGGCGCATCGAAGTGGCGGATCATGACGCGTGACATCCTGCCGAACGTGATGCCGTTGGTGCTCGCGAATGCGGTGATCTACGTGTCCCTGGCGATCCTCACCGAGTCGACGCTCTCGTTCCTCGGCCTCGGCGATCCGAGCCGGTTCTCGTGGGGACAGATGCTCGAACATGCGCAGGACTCCGGGGCCATGGCGGGTGGGCACATCGCCTATTACCTGCCGCCCGGCATCTGCATCACCCTTGCGGTGCTGGCCTTCTCGCTGATCGGGCACAGCGTAGAGCACCTGTTCGATCCGCGGCTGCGGGAACGCCGGTGAGCGCCGTGGAACGCGTCTCGAGTCCCGGCCGTGCCGCGCCTGCTGATTCTGCGAGCGTCGCGCCGTCCCCGCGCGCGGGCGGCACCGCCGATGACGACATCCTGCTCCAAGTCACGGGTTTGACCGTGGCGCGGAAGGATGCCCCGTCCGTGCACATCGTCGACGACGTCAGCTTCACGTTGCGCCGGGGTGAGGCGATGGGTCTGGCCGGCGAATCCGGCTGCGGCAAGACGACGACGGCGCTCGCCGTGCTCGGCCTGCTGCCGGGGGGCCTGCGGCGGGTGTCCGGCGAGCTGGTCTTCCACGGCGGTGGGCGCGCCCGGCCGTTGCACCGGCTCGGGGGCGCAGCGATGAGACGCATTCGCTGGGCGTCGATCTCGATGATCTTTCAAGGCGCGATGAATGCGCTCGACCCGGTCAAGACGGTCGGCTCGCAGATCGCGGAGGCGATCACGTTGCACGAGCCGAAGGTGGGACGCACCGCGGTATCGCGACGGGTCGGTGAATTGCTGGACCAGGTCGGGGTGCCCGCCAAGCGCTCCGTGTACTACCCGCACGAGTTCTCCGGGGGGCAGAAGCAGCGGATCATGATCGCGCTGGCCCTGGCCTGCCGGCCGGAGCTGGTGATCGGCGACGAGCCGACCACGGCGCTCGACGTGATCACGCAGGCGCAGATCCTCGACCTGCTCGGTGAGCTGCGCCGGGAGCTCGGCCTGTCGCTGCTGCTGATCACGCACGACCTCGCCGTGCTCGCGCAGGCCTGCGAGACGATCGCGGTGATGTACGCCGGGCAGATCGTCGAAACCGGTTCGGTGGACACGGTGTATCGGGACCCGCAACACCCTTATACGGCACGGCTTCTGGATCTTCTCGGTGCCCACGACGCCCCCGGCACGCTGCCGAAGCCCATCCCCGGTAACCAGCCTCGGCCGAATGCCCGGCCCTCGGGGTGCCGGTTCCGGGACCGTTGCACGTTCGCCACCGACCGTTGCGCCGCCGAGGCGCCGGATCTGCGGGTGATCGGCGAGGGCCTGCTCCCGCATGCGGCCCGGTGCCATTTCGCCCCATGGCCGGATGGCGCGGTTGATCGGCCGGATCGGTCGGATCGGCTTGACGGCCAGGAGGTGGCGCCGTGACGACGATGGACACCCCTCTGCTCGAAGCGACCGACGTGTCGGTCCGGTACCGCATTCGGGGCCGGAGCCGGCGCGGCAGCCGCTACCTGACCGCGCTCGACGGCGTCAGCCTCGCCTGGCGAGCAGGCGAAACCCTCGCGCTGGTCGGCGAATCCGGCAGCGGAAAGTCGACGCTCGGGCGGGTGCTGCTCGGCCTCATCGCGCCCACCGGCGGCGCCGTGCGGTACGGGGCGCAGCCTATGAGCAATGCGGTGCGCCGCAGGCTGTCCCGGGAAGTGCAGCTCATCTTCCAGGACCCGTACCAGTCCCTGAACCCCCGCAGCACCGTCGGCGCGCAGGTGTTGGCCGGCCTGCAGATCCACCGCATCGGTGCGCCGGGGGTGGAGCGGACGGCCATCGGGCTGGCGGCGTTGTCCGCCGCGGGGCTGAACCCGCCCGAGGTCTTCTGGCACCGGTACCCGCATCAGCTCTCCGGCGGGGAGCGGCAGCGGGTGGTGATCGCCGGGGCGATGGCGCTCGGCCCGCAGGCGTTGGTGTGCGACGAGCCCGTCTCCGCGCTGGACGTCTCCGTTCGCGCGCAGGTGTTGAACGTCCTCGCGGACCTCAGGGCCGAGCGCGGTCTGTCGCTGCTGTTCATCACGCATGACGTGAGCCTGGCCCGGCAGATGTCCGACCGGATCATCGTGCTCTATCGCGGGCACATCGTCGAGGAGGGGCCCACGGCAACGGTTCTCGCCGACCCACAGCACGACTACACGAAGCGCCTGCTCGCCGCCGTGCCGACCGTGCCCGCCCGGTAGGGCGGGCTGCGAAGCGGCCGGGCTTCGGCGCGCGACGGGTCCGCTCGCGAACGTCGGCCACCAAACGTTCGCTGAACGTTCCCCGGGGGATGATGTGGGGTCGGGCTGCGAGGCGGGAGGCTGTTGATGGCGCGAGTGCTCGTCGTGGAGGACGAAGCCGTGATGGCCAAAGCGGTCACCACCGGGCTGCGACGCGCCGGTCATGTCGTAGACGTCGCCGTCGACGGGCACGCGGCATTGGAACGCACCGGCATCATCTCTTACGACCTCGTGCTGCTGGACCGTGATCTGCCGTTCGTCCACGGCGATGATGTGTGCCGGGCCATGGTCGCGCGCGGCGATCCGGCGCGGATCCTCATGCTCACCGCCGCCCGGGCCGTCCCGGACCGAGTGAGCGGATTGCACCTCGGCGCGGACGATTACCTCACCAAGCCGTTCGCGTTCGACGAGTTGCTCGCGCGCGTCGACGCGCTGCTGCGCCGGCCGGAGGCCAGGGCCGTGCCGGTGACCAGGGTCGGCGACATCGAGATCGACCGTGCGCGCCGGACGGTGAGCCGCGCGGGCGCGCCGGTGGAGCTGTCGGTGAAGGAGTTCGGCGTCCTCGACGTTCTCGCCGGCCGGGCCGGCGAACTGGTCAGCGCCGAGGAACTCCTGCACCTGGTGTGGGATGAGAACGCCGACCCGTTCACCAACGCGGTGCGGGTGACCATGGTGGGGCTGCGCAAGAAGCTCGGCGATCCGCCGTGTATCTCGACGGTGCGCGGCGTCGGGTATCGACTCGGCACCGACGGTGCGGGCGAGGCGGGCGAGACACAGTGAGGGGCCGGCTGACCGCGCGCGCGAGGCTGACCGCGGTATTTCTCGGATTCTTCGTCGTCTTCGGCGCAGCGTTGACGATCGTCAACTACGCGCTGCTCAATGCCCAGTTGCCGAGGACTGCTGCGACCGGCTCGAGTACGGTCACGGTCTCTGCCGATCCGTTCCTCGCCGAACGACTCCTTGCCAATCTGGCTGCCAACGCCGTCAGCCACAATGCGTCGGGCGACGGCAGTATCGACATCTCCCTGCGACGCGGCGAGTCCGGCGCGGAACTCATCGTCACGAACTCATGTCGGCCGATCGACGCCGGGCAACTCGCCCGCATCCGCGAGCCCTTCCGCCGCGCCGCGAACGACCGCACCGACAGCCACAGCGGCGCCGGGCTGGGGCTCTCGATCGTCGACATCATCGCCCGGGCGCACGGCTGGACGCTCACGCTGTCGGCCGCAGACCCCGCGCGGTTCACCGCGTCGGTCCTCTTCCCAGCCGCGTGACGCCGGGCCGAATCGGTCCGCGAAAGAATCTTCTGCAAGGCGTTGTCGAGTAAACGTTGGCTGAATGTCGGCCCCTGCATAGTCGGTGGTGTCAACGCACTACCCCCGATTCGAAAGGCACCACCATGGACAACACCGCCCCGAACGACACACCCACACGCCGGTTTGCCAGCCGGAAGGCCCGCATCGGCATCGCAGCCGCCGTCGGCGTCCCACTGGCCATCGGCGCCGTGCTCGCTCTCACCATTCCTGCCGCCGCCGCACCGCAGCCCGGCAGCCCCGCGGGCAATCCCGCCGGCAGTCCCGCGGTCGTGCTGGACTCCCACTCCGGGAACGTCGGCAGCGTCATCCAGGGGCAGACCAAGGTCGACCCGAAGCTGAACCTCAAGGACGGCTCCGGCTCGGTCTCCGCCGGGCCGGACGGACAGGTGCACAAGTCGACGAACTGAACGCCTGGCCATCATGACCGCCCCCGCGCCGGCTACCGGCCGACACGACGGGCACGGACAGCCGGTGGGTCCCGCACGCCCCGCCGGCTGTCCAAACCGGCCGTAATGACCGGGGGTGGCCACCTACCGGTGCGTCAGGCGCGCTTCCGCCCGGCGGTCCATCTCCTGGAGTTCCGCGGCGCCCACGACGATGGCGTCCGGGCCGGGGAATACCACCGCGACATGTTCGGTGTCGAGCCACTTGACGGTGTAGGGCGGCTCTCCGGACGGGGAGCCGACGGACAGGATCTCGCCGCGCCGGCCGCTGCTGTGGTCGGTTCGGCCGGAGACGACGAGCCAGTCACCCGGTTTGGCGATCATGGTCACTCCCTTGGTTCGGGCGCCCGATCCAACCGCGGCACCCACCTCATGCGGTCCCCGTAAGTGCAGCGTCCCCTCAACCGCAGTATCCCCGCGGGGCGCTGCGCATATTCCAGCCTCGGAAAATCGCGGATGACATGCGAGGGTCCAAGGTCCCGAGCGCGGGGGACCTGTGGCCGTGGCATGGGCGATAGCACAGCGCCAGGCTCGAAGAAGGCCGGGGCCAAGGGTCACCAGGGACCTCATATGTCGTCGCGGCGGGTCCACCGCCCGGCGGAGGTGGTTCCACGCCGGCCGGATGTCCGCTACCGAAGGGAGCCGGAGATGAGCGAGCGCGAGAGATTCGCGGCCAGGCGCGAAGCCGCGGCCGACACCGTGCATCGAGCCCGTCCGGATGACGACCGGTACCGATCCGCGTTGGAGCGGTATCTGACGGCGCTGGGACGTCCGGCGGCCGACCAACTCGAACCGCCGCCGGGAACCGCGTCCCAGCCGGCGGGCACGGCGAACCCCGCGAGCCCGGCGGCCGCGCCCTTGTCGCCGACACCGTGGACGAACACACCCGTACGCGACGTCATGACCGCCAACGTGATCGTCGTGGACGAGGACGCGACCTTCAAGCACATCACCCATGTCCTGACCGAGAACCGGGTCAGCGCTGTGCCTGTCGTCGACCGCATGGGCCGGGTGCTCGGCATCGTGTCGGAGTCGGACCTGCTCGCCAAGGTCGCGGCCGGCGGAGATCCGCACGCCAAGATCGGTGGCCATTACCCCGAGCGACAACATCTGCGCCGCAAGGCCCAGGGCGAGACGGCGAGGGACATGATGACGGCACCGGCCGTGACGGTGTCCCCCGAGGACGTCGTGGTCGACGCCGCGCGGGTGGCCGCTCGGGCTCATGTGCGGCGGCTTCCGGTGGTCGACGATCGCGGGATCCTGGTCGGCATCGTGTCTCGCACGGATCTGCTGCGGGTATTCCTCAAGAGCGACGAGGAGCTTCACGACTACATCGCCGACGAGGTGCTCAGTAAGCGGTTCCTGCTGGAACCCGGTTCGGTCGTCGTCACGGTCGCCGACGGGGTCGTCACCCTGCGCGGGCAGGTGGAGACCAAGATGATGCTGGAGCCGCTGCTGGACAACATCCGGTCGCTGGACGGAGTGGTTGCGGTGCACACTGACCTGACGTACCAGGCCGAGTACCCGACCACGTCGACGTCGCTCATCTACCCGCCGCCGCAGTTCCGGGCGCCGTAACGGGCGCCGTAACGGGCGCCGTAACGGGCGTCGTGACCTGACGAAGCCGAGTCGCCGCCCGCCGGGAAGACGCAACCGGCTACCCCGTGGCGCCGGCGTCGACCCATAGGTGGGGGAAGGAGCAGCTCACATGTTGTTCCGGAATCGAGTGGACGCGGGCCGCCGGCTCGCCGAGCAGCTCCAGGAGTACGCCCGTCATGACGTCGTCGTGGTAGGTCTGCCGCGCGGCGGGGTCCCTGTCGCGTTCGAGGTCGCGAGCGCGCTGGGCGCACCGCTGGACGTGATCATGGTGCGCAAGCTCGGCGTCCCGTTCCAGCGCGAATTGGCCATGGGCGCCGTCGGTGAGGGTGGCGTGCGGGTCATCAATGACGATCTCGTCCACCAGGCCAGGGTCACCGCCCAGGAGCTGTCCTCGATCGAAGGGCGGGAACGCGCCGAGATGGACAGACGGGCCACCCGGTACCGCGGTTCGCGTCCGCCGGTGCCGCTCGCCGGTCGGATCGTCGTCATCGTCGATGACGGCGTAGCCACCGGATCGACCGCGCGCGCCGCATGCGCAGTTGCTCGGGCGCAGGGCGCGCGCCGGGTGGTCCTCGCCGTGCCGGTCGCGCCCACCGACGAGGTGGCCGGGCTCCTCGATTGCGCCGACGCGGTCGTCTGCGTCGAGGCCATCGGTGAGCAGTTCGTCGCGGTGGGCCAGTCCTACGCCGACTTCGCACCCGTCAGGGATGCCGAGGTCGCCGACCTGCTGGACCGCGCCGCGCACCGCGGCGACTTCGAAACCCTCAGTCCGGTGGCCGCGGAGGCCGAGCCGGCTACTCCATCGAGAACATCGAACCAGGGTTGAACAGGCCTGCCGGGTCGAGCGCGCGCTTGATGGCGCGATGCGCCGACAGCCCCACCGGCCCGATCTCGCCGGCGAGGTGGGCCTGTTTCATGCGGCCGACGCCGTGTTCGCCGGTGATGGTGCCGCCCAGTGCACGGGCCGCGTCCAGCACCCTGTCGTACGCATCGTGGGCGCGCCGGGCCGCATCGGCGCCGCTGTCGTCGCGGTAGACCATCGTCGGGTGCATGTTGCCGTCGCCGGCATGCCCGACCACCGAGATCAGGATGCCGGTATCCGCCGAGATGTCCTCGCACGCGGTGATCAGCGCCGCGATCGCCGTGCGCGGCACGCACACGTCGTCGGTGACCCAGGTGCCGAGCTCCTCGAGCGACGGCAGCACGTCCCGTCGAGCCTGCAGCAGCATTCGAGCTTCGGCGAGATCCGCTGTGACATAAGAGAACACGGCCCCGGCCGCATCGCAGCACCCCTGCATCCGCTCCATCTCGACCAGCGCAGGCTCACCGCCCAGATCGGACTGCCCGATCAGGATCGCGGCGGGCGTCGGCCCATCGCCGAGGATCTTCGCGCCGGTGTGCGCCTCCACGGCCCGGATCGACGCGGCGTCCATGATCTCCAGCAGCGACGGGACCAGCCCGGCGGCGATCGCGGACGTCACGGCATCGCCTGCGGCACCGACCTTCTCGAACGCCGCCACCATCGTCACGGGCGCCTGTGGCTTCGGGCGCAGCGACAGTGTGGCCTCGGTGATGATCCCCAGTGTCCCCTCGGACCCGACGATCAACTTGGTGAGGTCGTACCCCGCAACGCCTTTCACCGTCCGGCGCCCGGTGCGCAGCACCTCGCCGGACGCCAGCACAACTTCCAGGCCCAAGACCGCATCGGTCGTCACGCCGTACTTCACGCAGCACAGCCCGCCCGCGTTCGTGGAGAGGTTCCCACCGATCGAGCACCAGTCGTACGAGGACGGATCGGGCGCGTAGAACAGGCCGCGCGCCTCCACCGCGGTCCGCAGGTCCTTGTTCACGACCCCCGGCTGCACCACGGCCAGCCGGTTGCCCTCGTCGATCTCCAGAATCCGGTTCATCCGGGTCATCACCACGGACACCGCACCGTCCACCGCGTTCGACGCCCCCGTCAGCCCCGATCCCGCGCCGCGCGGCACGATCGGCACGCCCGCCGCGGCACAGGCCCGCACCACAGCCGCGACCTCGGCCGTGGACCCCGGCTTCACCACCGCCAGCGGAACGCCGAACGGGGCGAGCGGCATCATGTCCCGGGCGTAGGCCGCCGTCACATCGGGATCGACGGCGACATACTCGGCGCCGACCGCCGCACGCAGGGCCGCGATCAACTCGGCGGCCGAAGCGGTGGGGGTACCTCCCGCGTGCGGGGGAATGACGTTGTTCCCCGGCTCGCTCGATCGTGTCGGAACACTCATGTCCCGACGGTAGCCGCACGCGGCGCCGCCGCAGCCCTCACCCCCGGCGCCGGCAGGCGCGTGCCGCACCGCCGCCGCGCGAATACGAGGCGCCCGCGTCAGCCTCGCGCCGAACTGAGCCTTTCTTCAGGAAACCCCCGGTAGCCTTAGCACCGTGATCCCACCCCATGCCGCGCTCCTTCCGGGCTGGCTGTCCCCGCCCACCCTGATCGACGCGATGGGCTCCTGGGCCGTACTCGGTGTGGCGCTCATCATCTTCGCGGAGTGCGGGATCCTGCTCGGGTTCTTCCTGCCCGGAGACACCCTGCTCTTCGTGTCGGGACTACTCATCGCCGCGGCCGCGGGCGGCGGCGACGGTATCCACATCAACCTGATCGCGTTCATCGCCATCGCCACCGTTGCCGCGTTCGTCGGCAACATCGTCGGCTACTGGATCGGATATGCGGTGGGCCCCAAGGTCTTTCACCGCAAGGACGCGAAGTTCCTGAAGCCCGAGTACGTGGACAAGTCCGCGCACTTCTTCGCCCGCTTCGGCGCGATCACGGTGATGCTCGCGCGGTTCGTCCCGATCGTCCGAACGGTGGCGACCGTGATGGCCGGCGTCGGCCGGATGAACACGAAGCTCTACGCGCTGTACTCCGCGATCGGCGGTGCCGTGTGGGTCACCGTCGTCACGGTCGCGGGCTACTACCTGGGCCAGATCGACATTATCCGCCGGAACGTCGACCTGATCTTCGTGCTCGCGGCGATCGTGGTGATCGGCTTCTCGGTGGTGCCGGCCACATGGCATTGGATGCAGAAGCGCTCACGCGCCAAGGCCCTGGCGACGCCGGCCGAACTCCCCGCATCCTGCGTCGACGACGCGTAGGCGGGCGGCGTTACCGCGTGCACCAGTCGGCGGGCACGGTGACCTTGATGCCGAAGAACGACGGCAGGTCGGCGTTCGCGGTGCTGCAGGCCTTCGCCTTGAGCGCCTCGCCCGCGTTCAGCACCTTGTCGCGCTGCTGCCAGCAGAAGAACACCAGCACGGCCGCGAGCACCAGGCTGATGATCTTGCCGACGATCTTCTTGACCACGATGGCCAGCAGAATCCCGATCACGGCGATCGCGATCAGTGCCCACATGGCGACGGTCTTGATGGTGTCGAGGTTCACGGGGAGTCAATCTACCGGCTGCCCGCGAACAATCGGGTATGACGATGTTCCGGGGCGAGCCCGTTCCGCCCTACCAGGCCCGAGAGAGGTCCGCATGCTGGCGGATCCACGTATGCATCGCGATGCCCGCGGCGACCGCGACGTTGATGGAGCGCGTCGAGCCGAATTGCGCGATCGAGACGGTTGTTGTTGCGCCGGAACGCAATTCGTCGGTGATGCCGTCGCTCTCGGAACCGAACGCCAGCAGGCATTGTCGGGGCAACGTCACGGTCTCTATCGGCGTGGCGCCGGGGAGGTTGTCCACCGCGATCACTGATAGGCCCGCGTCCGCCGCGGCGGCGAGCAACTCCGCCGTGGTGTCGTGATGCCGCAGGTGCTGGTATCGGTCGGTGACCATGGCGCCGCGCCTGTTCCACCGACGGCGTCCGACGATGTGCACGAGCGACACCGCGAACGCGTTGGCGGTACGCACGACCGTGCCGATATTCATGTCATGGCCGAAGTTCTCGATCGCGATCTGCAGGGGATGCCGGCGGGTGTCGAGGTCGGCGACGATGGCCTCATGCCGCCAGTACCGGTAGTGGTCCACGACGTTCCGGCGGTCGCCGCCCGCGAGGAGTTCCGGGTCGAGCCGGGGGTCGTCCGGCCACGGCCACGGGTGCGGGCCGACCCCGGCCGGCGGCGTCACCCCCTCCCACTCGGTGGGGCCGGGTGCTGCTGCCGAGTCCCGCGATGCCGAACGAGGTTCGGGCGAGGACAGCGTCATACGCGGTCGTCGGTGAGGCCGAGATCTGCCAGGCCCAGCAGGTACCGGTACGGCAGGCCGCGCGCCCGGATCGCCTCGGCCGCGCCGGTGTCCCGGTCGATGACGGTGGCCACCCCCACTACCGTCGCGCCCGCCTCGACCAGCGCATCCACGGCCAGCAGCACCGACCCGCCGGTGGTGGAGGTGTCTTCGACGGCGAGCACCCTCCGGCCCGAGACCGATGGCCCCTCAATGCGTTTGCCGGTGCCGTGGTCCTTGGCGGCCTTGCGCACGACGAAGGCGTCGAGCGGCCGTCCCGGCGCGTGCAGCATGGCGAGCGCCACCGGATCGGCGCCCATGGTCAGACCGCCGACCGCGTCGAACCGCCAGTCCGCGGTGAGCTGCTGCAGCAGCACGCCGATCAGCGGGCCGGCTTCGTGGTGCAGGGTCGGCACGCGCGCGTCCACGTAATAGGAGGCGGTGCGCCCGGACGCGAGCGTGAAGGTGCCGCGCTTCACGGCCAGGTCCTTCACCAGTTCGGCGAGGCGTGCCTTGAGTTCTGCGTCGACGGGCGGCGCGGCGGGGTCGACGGGCGGCGCGGCGGGGTCGCTCGTGAGGTCGCTCATGGCACCCAGCGTTCCACAGGTACGGCGCCCCTTCTCGCCGAGCGGTGCGACAGGCACCGATCCGCGCCCGAAGTGTCTGATATTTCGCATCGCTCGGCGAGAAGGGGCGCGGCGAGAAGGGGTGGCGTAGCGTCGGCGATGCCACCCCAGTCGCAGCCGTCGACAAGGAGCTCCGATGACGGATTCGCTGCCCCATCGGCCGCACGAAGCGTTCGCCGGGGCGTCCATCGACACGGCCGTGATCCCGACGGCCCGGACGGCGACCTGCGTCCGGTGGATCGCCGGGCGCGATCGCTCCGAGCCCGTCGTGTTCCTGCACGGCAACATCTCCTCGTCGCTGTTCTTCTTCCCGCTGATGGCGCATTTACCGCGTCGATTTCGCCCGATCGCGCTCGACCTGCGCGGGTTCGGCGGCAGCGATCCCGATCCGGTGGACGCCACCCGCGGCGTGCGCGATTTCTCCGATGACGTCCTCGCCGCCCTGGACGCACTACATCTGGGGCGCGCGCACGTGGTCGGCTGGTCGCTGGGCGGTGCGGTCGCCATGCAGGCGGTAATCGATGCGCCCGAGCGCTTTTCATCCCTCACGCTGATCGCGCCGGTGTCCCCGTTCGGGTTCGGCGGGACCATCGACGCGGAGGGGCGAATGCTCGCCCCGGACGGTGCGGGCTCCGGTGCGGGCATGGTCAGTCCAAAGTTCGTGCAGGCCTTGGCCAATGGCGACACGTCGAGCGAGAACCGTTCCGGCCCCAGGGCTTTGCTGCGGCGTGCCTACGTCGCGCCGGGGTGGGACGGCGAGGGCGAAGAGGAGCTGCTCGCCGGAATGCTCTCGACCGTCGTCGGCCCGGACAACTACCCGGGGGACGTCGCGCGGTCGGAGTCGTGGCCGTTCTTCGCGCCCGGCACGCGCGGCGTGATGAACGCGATCGCGCCCACCAACCTGGAGCTGACCGACCTAGTGGAGGTGGAGCCGAAGCCGCCGGTGCTGTGGCTGCGCGGCAACGGTGACGTCGTCATCTCCGATGCATCGTCGATGGACCCGGCGGCGCCGAGCCGCACCGGGGCGATCGCGGGATACCCCGGCCCGGAGGTCGCCCCGCCGCAACCCATGATCGCGCAGACCCGCGCCGTGCTCGATGCGTTCGCGGAGCGCGGCGGTCGGTACCGCGAGGTCGTCATCGGTGGTGCGGGACACGCCCCATACCTGGAGAAGCTGCCGGTGACGTTGGAGGCGCTGGTGCCCCACCTGGACGGCGCCGAGAAAGAATGACGTCATGATGGTGCGTTGATGGTGTCATAGAGGTGTTAGCATGATCGCGTCATAGTGTCATAATCTGTGTCACCTGCGGCGCGCGATGCTTGGCCGAACGGAGATGGAGACCATGGTGCAGTCCGCACATCCGCCGACGTCCCGGGCGCCCGCCATCGAGGTGCATGGTCTTACGAAGCAGTTTCGTCGCGCCGGTCAGGATCCCCTGCGCGCGGTGGACGGCCTGGATCTGACGGTTCCCGCGGGACAGATCATGGCGTTCCTCGGCCCGAATGGTGCCGGGAAGACGACGACCCTCGACATGGTCCTGGGTCTGACGACCCCCGACGCCGGGACGATTCGCGTCGCGGGGATGGCGCCGCGCGCGGCGGTCCGCGCCGGCAAGGTCTCCGCGGTGCTGCAGAGCGGCGGGCTGCTGGCGGACCTGACGGTGGTCGAGACCGTGCGGCTGATCGCGTCGACCTTCGACAATCCGCGCCCCGTCGGCGAAGTCGTGGAACGCGCCGGCCTCGCCGAGCTGGCGAACCGCCGGGTATCGAAATGCTCCGGTGGTGAGCAGCAGCGGCTGCGATTCGCGATGGCGCTGCTGCCGGACCCCGAGGTGCTGATCCTCGACGAGCCGACCGCCGGCATGGATGTCACTGCGCGGCACGAATTCTGGGCAACGATGCGCGCCGATGCAGCCGCTGGCCGGACCGTCCTGTTCGCGACGCATTACCTGGAGGAGGCCGATGCGTTCGCCGAACGGATCGTGCTGATCTCCGCGGGCCGCGTGGTAGCGGACGGCACTACCAGCGAGATCCGCGCGAGCGGTGCTGGGCGCACGATCGCGGTCGACATGCCGGAGTCGGATCGGGAGTCGTGGATCGGCCGCGTCCGCTCGCTTCCCGGCGTGACGCACGTCGAGGTTCGCGGACGCCGCGTGTACATCGCCGCGTCGGACACGGATTCGGCGGCGCTGGCGCTGCTTCGTGACCTCGGCGCGCGGAATCTGGAGATCGCCGCGCCGACCCTCGATTCGGCCTTCGTGGCGCTCACCGGCGAGCACTCGGCGGCCACCGAGCCGGATGGGGAGTCGGGTGGTGAAACCGCCTACGCCGCAGACTATGTGGGGGAGGTATCGGCATGAACCCGACCTATTTCGCGCTGGAGCTCAAGCGCTTCTTCCGCGATTACACCGGCGTGTTCTTCATCGCGGTCCTGCCGTGCTTCTTCTACGTCGTATTCGGAGCCGCGCAATTCTGGTCCAGCCAATCCGTCGGGCGCGGCAATGTGGCCATGTACGTGATGATCTCGATGGCGGCCTATGGGGCCGTGACGGCGACCGTGTCCATCGGCGGGTCCGCGGCGATGGAGCGCATGCAGGGCTGGGGGAGGCAGCTCGGGCTCACCCCCATGCGCGACTCCATGTTCGTGGCAACGAAAGCCGTGGTCGGCGTGACCGTCGCACTGGTCCCGATCGGCCTGATCTTCGTGATCGCGGCGTTCACCGGCGCGCGCGGGGATCTGCCCGCGTGGATCGTCGGCGGCCTGGTGATCCTGGTCGGCGCCGCCGTGTTCTCCGTGTACGGGCTGATCTTCGGGCTGCTCTTCCGCAGCGAGTCGGCGATCGGCGCCGCGTCGGGAACCCTTGTGGTACTTGCCTTTCTCGGCAATCTGTTCTTCCCGTTGTCCGGGACACTGCTCACCATCGCGAAGTTCACGCCGCTCTACGGGTATGTGTCGCTCGCCCGCCGGACGCTGACCGAGGGGTACATCCTGAACGGCACGCAGAACGGCAACCTGGTCTTCGAGCCGCTGTGGCAGCCGATCCTGAACATCGTCGTCTGGACAGTCATCTTCTGCGCACTGGCCGTCGCCGCCGTGCGGTACGGGCGCCGTCGGCAGTAGGGACGCGGCCGAGGCGCCCATGACGCTGTTCGCGGCCTATGGCCGGCCAGCGGGAGGAAGATCACCCGGCGCGGGATGTGTCAGCGGCGCCGCGCCCTTTCGTAGCGGTAGGCCACCTTCCGCACCAGCGCTCGCGGAGCCATCTTCGCCGCGGCCGCGAGCGCCTTGTAGAGACCGCCAGGGACCACGACCGTCCGACCGGCCCGAAGAGCCGACAACGCTTGCTCGACAACAGTGTTCACGTCGGTGTACAGGAAGCCAGGGGTGCCCGTCATATCGATGTCGGCGCGCTGATGAAATTCGGTGCGCACGAAACCGGGGCACACCGCGACCATCCTTACCCCGGTGCCCTGCAGGGACATCGCGATCCCCTCGGTGAACGACGTCACCCACGCCTTCGACGCCGAATACGTCGACCCGCGGCCCGGCAGCATTCCCGCGATCGACGCGATGTTGATGACGCCGCCGCGATGACGCGCGACCATTCCGGGTAGGGCGGCGTGCGTCAGGGCCATCACGGCGGTCACGTTCAATTCCAGCTGATCGACGAGCTCGCGTTGCGTGGCGGCCAGGAAGTCCTTGCCCAGGCCCATACCGGCGTTGTTGACGAGCAGGTCGACCGGGATCTCGTCGTCGGTCAGGCGCGCGCAGACATCGAGCCGCGCCGCGCGATCGGTGAGATCCGCGCCGAGGATCTCCACACCCGGCGCGCCCGCCGCTCGCAGCGTCGCCCGGTCGTCATCCAGTCGAGACCGGTTGCGTGCCACCAGAACCAAGCGGTAGCCATCGGCAGCCAAGCGCCTGGCGAAGGCCGCGCCGATCCCCGAACTGGCTCCGGTGACCATCGCGGTGGGCATGCCCCGACTGTAGCCGCAGTGGCGAGGGTGGCCCCCGGTCAGAACGCTTCTTCGGGCACATCCATCAGCGAGAGGTCGGCGGCTTCGATCACGCTGCGCCGCGCCGACAGCTCCGGCAGGACGTTGCGCGCGAACCACCGGGCGACGGCGAGTTTTCCGGTGTAGAAGGAGGTGTCGCGCGCATCCGTGGGGCCCGAGGCTGCGCCCGAATCAGTGCCCGAATCGGAGCCCGCGTCGAGTGCCGCCTGTGCGACGCGCGCCTGCCGAAGGAGCAGATATCCGATCAACAGGTCGCCGGCGCTCATGAGCAGTGTCACCGCGTGTTCGCCGATCTTGTAGATCGACCGCGGGTCGGTTTGCGACGCCATGGCGTAGCCGACCATCCGGCCGACCATGAGCTGGACATCCTCCAGCGCGGTCTGGAGCAGGCCGAGTTCCTCCTTGAAACGCCCATCTTCGGTCGCGGCGCCCGCGGTCGTCAGGAACTCCGCGATCTCGGCCGCGACGGTGCCGAGCGCGGTTCCGTTGTCGCGCACGATCTTCCGGAAGAAGAAGTCCTGGGCCTGGATGCCGGTCGTGCCCTCGTACAGGGTGTCGATCTTCGCGTCACGGATGTACTGCTCGATCGGGTAGTCCTGCGTGTACCCGGAACCGCCGAAGACCTGTAGTGCCAGCGCCAGGTTCTCATAGGCACGCTCCGACCCCGCGCCCTTGACGATGGGCAGCAGCAGATCGTTGACGGCGCGTTCGACAGCGAGATCGCCGTCGCCGACAGCGATCCGGTCCTGCCACGAGGCCGTGTACAGGTAGACGGCGCGCAATCCCTCGGCATAGGCCTTCTGCCGCATGAGCATCCGCCGGACGTCGGGGTGGTGGATGACCGTCACGCGGGGCGCCGTCTTGTCGAGTTGCCGCGTCAGATCCGCCGATTGCACGCGGCTCTTCGCGTAGTCGAGCGCATTGAGGTAGCCGGTGGACAGCGTGGCGATCGCTTTGGTACCGACCAACATTCGCGCGTATTCGATGACCTGGAACATCTGCGCGATACCGTCATGCACGCCGCCGAGCAGATAGCCCACCGCGGGCCGATCCTGCCCGAACGTGAGTTCACAGGTATTGGAGACCTTCAGGCCCATCTTGTGTTCCACGCCGGTCGCGTACACGCCGTTGCGCTCCCCGAGTTCGCCGGTCTGCGGGTCGAAGAGCACCTTCGGCACGATGAAGAGGCTCAGTCCCTTGGTGCCCGGCCGGGTCTCGATCCCCGGGCCCTCCGGACGCGCAAGCACCAGGTGGATGATATTGTCGGCCAGATCGTGCTCCCCCGACGTGATGAAGCGCTTGACCCCTTCGATGTGCCAGGACCCGTCGGGCTGCGGAACCGCGCGGGTCCGCCCGGCCCCGACATCGCTGCCGGCGTCAGGTTCGGTGAGCACCATCGTGGCGCCCCAACCCTTCTCGATCATGATCCGGGCGATCTGCTTCTGCTCGTCCGTGCCGTTACGGTCGATGACCGTCGCGAAGTTGGGCCCGCCCGAGTACATGAACAAGGCGGGATTCGAGCCGAGGATCATCTCGGCGGCGGCCCAGCGCAGCGATGGCGTCGCCCCGTACCCGCCCAACTCGTTGGGGAGGTCGAGCCGCCACCATTCGCCATCGCGCAGTGCGGCGTAAGACTTCTTCAGCGACTCGGGCACCGGGGCGGTGTGGCTCTGCGGATCGAAGACCGGCGGATTCCGATCCCCGTCCACAAACGACGCCGCGACCGGACCGGCGGCGACCTTCTCCAGTTCTTCGAGTACTCCGCGGGCGGTGTCGGCGTCCATCTCCGACCCGTGGCGACCGAAATAGCGGTCGGCGCCGAAGACCTCGAACAGGTTGAATTCGAGATCCCGCACGTTGGCCCGATAGTGGCTCATGGCTACCTCCTTGCGGACGCGTCGGCGTCACGATTCGCCGGATCGACATAAGTTACTCACGAGTAACGTTATGTAGCCAGGGTATTACCGGTCAGTAACTCCTGCAAGATGCCTGGTCACAGCGCTGCCCGCGGTGCCACTGGACCCCGGTCGGCGAGTTTGCGACGATGCCTTCGATGACGAGGTTCGGTGGAGTTCGACGTGGCCGCAGGCGCGCGCACGGTGCTCGGCGCCGGCCGCTGCTCCATGCCGTCATAGCCGCGGTCGCCGTCCTGGCCGCGGTCGCGGCGGTCGCGGGGTGCACCGGACGGTCCGCTGATGGGCCCAGCCCGGCAGCCGACGAATCCATCGGGCCGACGCCCACCGGCGGCGTCGCCGGGACCGGAACCGACCTCATCCCGCCCGATACGGGCGGCGAGAGCGGCGGAGCAACCGGCACCACGTCCGCCACGTCGGCGCCGCCCGCACCGGCCGCCGGTCCACCGCAGTCCGTACTCCTACCGTGGCTCAAGGGGCCGACGCCGGATGACGGCGTCATTCTCGGCGCTGACGGGACTCGGCTGTGGCAGGGCCCGCGCGCCGGCGAACGGGCGCTGTTGGGCGACGGCTGGTACCGCTACTTCGGACCGGACGGTTCCCTCGTCGGATGCACCTCCGCCGGATCCTGCGTCGGCGTGGGCGGCGACGGGACGGTCTCCGTCACCGCGGGACCCGGCGATCCGCGCGAGGTCTACCGATCGAACGGCACATACCTCGGCAGATACAGCGCTGCCGGCGAGAAGATGGCCGCAGAGCCCGACCCGCGGACGTTCGCCGATGCCCTGGCCGCCTCGGGTGTCGATGTCGCCGGGTTGGTCAACGCGGCCACCCGCACGGCGCCGTTCGCCGGTGGGGTCACCGGTGATCCGCATCTGATCACCGCGGCCGGGCAGCGGATCACCACCCAAGTCATCGGCCAGTTCGTCGCGCGCGGCGGAGATCCGACGCACGTGATCCAGCTGCAGTTCGACCCCATGAGCCACCGCACGGACGTGTCGGTGGTGTCTGCCGCGGCGATCGGTACCGGCGCGAACACCGTCATCGTCGAGGCGTCCGGCGTGGTCAGCGTCGACGGGCGGATACAGCCCAGGGGGTCGGGCTTCCAGCAGACATCGCTGGCCGGGGGCGTGGTCCTCGGGCGGTGGCCGAGTGACGCGGACGGTGTGTCGACGGTGGTGGTGATGTGGCCTGACGGCTCGTCCGTCGTCGCGACCGTGAACGCGGCACTGGGGCTGACCCTTGTCGCGAACATCTTCCCGCGCGCCGGTGCCACCGGCCTGTTCGGCTCGGTCGACGCGCCGGCCGGATCGGACCTCCTTGCTCGCGGCGGCTCCGCGACAGCCGTGCCGAGTGCCATCCTGTCGTGGCGCGTCACGGCGGCCGAACGTCTGCTCCCGGCGCCGGCGGGCACCCTACCGCCCTTTCCGACGCAGACCGCGACGATCGATTCCGGCGCCGCCAAGGTCGCGCAACAGGTGTGTGACGGCCACGGGATGCGCAACGTCGCCGACGTCGCGGCGTGCGCCTTTGACGTCGGGCTGACCGGCGACACCGGTTTCGTGGCCGGGCATCTCGAGCTGAGTGCCGCGGCGGAGGTGTCCGCCATCCCATCGGACTTTGCGGCGCGCTGGCCGGCACTCGAGCCTGCAGCCCCGGCGAGTGCACATGACCTACCCGCGAACGGCCAGCTGGCCTTCACCCTCGCGCCCGCGCAGACGCAGGCGTTCCACCTGACGATCGCGACGCCGGGGGCCGTCGGCGTCGCGAACCGGAGCGGCTGTGCCGCCGGGGCCAATCCGCCGGGGATGGATCAGCCGGCGCTGCGCGTCTTCGACGCCGCCGGGCATGCCGTGTCCGACCGGCTCCCGCTGTGTGGGCACGTCGAGACGCCCGCGCTCCGGGCGGGGACGTACACGCTCGTCGTCGCGAACGGCATCGGCCGGGCCGCCATCGACGTCCGCGGCAACGTCGTGCTGCCGTAACGAGCGGCTCGCCCGTGCGTCGTACGCGGGCGGTAGGTTGACGCTATGACGATCAACGACCCCGGGCCCGCCGTCGGCGACACCAAGGACTGGGTATGGGCCGCCACTAGGCCGTGCGCCGAATGCGGTTTCGACCCCACCGCGATCGACGACGTCGCCGTGGCGAACACTTTGCGCGGCACCACGTCTCGCTGGGCCGCCGTGCTCGCCGGACCGGACGCGCGAGACCGTCCGAAGCCAGCCGTCTGGTCACCGCTCGAGTACGCCTGCCACGTTCGAGACGTGCACCGCGTGTTCACCGGGCGGGTCACCCTGATGCTCACCGAGGACGCGCCACAGTTCGCGAACTGGGATCAGGACAAGGCTGCCGTCGCCGGACGGTACTGGGCCGCCGACCCGGCCGTTGTCGCCGCCGAATTGGCCGAGGCCGCCGAGCAGTCCGCCGCCGGATATGACGCTGTTCCCGCCGATGCCTGGTCCCGGACCGGTATGCGCAGTAACGGCAGCGCCTTCACCATCTCGTCGATCGGTCACTACCACCTGCACGACGTCGTGCACCACCTTTACGACGTGCAGGGCTGAGACTTTCGCAGCGGGACCAGCCCCCGTCGTTCAGGCCGCGGGCGCTACGCGCCCCAGTGCTGCAGCTCGATGATGTTGCCCTCCGGGTCGCGTGCGTAAGTGACCTGCAGCGGACCGACCCCGGGCACGGTGGTTTCGGCAATCTCCCCGAGGCGCTGTCCACCGTGCGCCACCACATCGTCGAGCGCGGCCGGCACGTCCGCCACGTGGAACGCGAGGTGGCCGTACCCGGCGCGGTTAGCCACCGGCAGCGCCTGCTCGGCCGTCCCGTCATAGCTGTAGATCTCCAGCGTCGGGCCGGAATCACCGTGCCCCGGCAATAGCAGATGCTGTCCGCGCAGATGCGCCCCGGCGACTCCCGTCGCCGCCGACAGCCACTCGCCGGCCTGATCACGCTCCGGCCCGGTCGGCCGGCAGTCGAACACCTCGACATAGAAACGGACCAGTCGCCGCCAGTCCCGGGCGATGAGATTGGTGTGCACGTAACGGATATCGGCAGCCACAGGTCATACCATAGGCGATCGGGCCAGCTGGTCCAGCCGAATCGTCGTGCCGCTCACCGTCGTTCTCGGTGGACCGCTGCGGGAGCGTCGTGGCCGACCGGAGCGCGGTGAACCCGGAGTCTTGCCGCTGCCGGGGTGCTCGGATCGGTGGGCGGGCGTCACGCGCTGGCGACGTGCGGGCTCCGGGCGAGCGCGACTCTGCCGGGACGGAGGGATCCGCTGGGACGCAGCTCGGGCGTTTCTGCCGTACACGATTCGGCGATGCGACCGGGTGTGCGGGTCAGCCGAACGGTGATGCCGGCCCGATCGGCGGCCTGATACACCACCGGCAGCACCCATTGACGGAGCCACCAGCCCTCGCCCTGGCCGGGGTGTGCGCTGCAGTAGTCCGTCAGCAGCCAGCCGTCGCGCGTGGATCTGACCGCGACCACGGCCGTGTCGTCGTGGGAGAAGTAGTAGCGGGTGCGGCCGAACCGGATGGATGTGGCCCGGCGCAGGGTCGCGAGCGGCCAAGCAGCGCACGAGATCCCCACTGCCGCAGTGCGTATCGCCCGCGTCCAGCCGTGGGTCGCCCGGGCCGCGTATCGCCGGCCGCGCCACACCCACCAGGAGATTCGCATCGCGTCGAGGGGCTGGGCCGTCCGTGCACCCTCAATCGGCGGCAGTGTCGTGGAATCCATCATTCTCACCTTCTGTGGGGCGTGCGTGATCTTACGGATTGTCGTGAAACACCTGGCAATGCAACGACTTTCACCACAACGATACCGACTCCGCGCGCTGCGTGGAAGGTCTTGGAAGGTCGCGGAAGGTCAGTGAACGCGGCCGGCCCGCGCTGCCTCCCAGGCGGCGGTGTGCTGCTCGATGTAGTGCTGGTAGTCGGTGGCGGTCGACAGGCCCGGCGGCGGTTCGATCGGGCTGTCCCCGTCGACGGTGAGTCGGGCCGTGAGTTCGGCCTGCACCTGTTCCAGGTGCGCCGGAAGCGCCGTGAGCGCGGCGGGCAGCGGGGTAGGCGCCGGGGCGGTGACGCCGGCCAGCGGGTCATCGGTGCGCGGCGTGGACCGCGTCATCGCCGCCTCGACGGTCGGTGCCGCGGCGTCCCGCGCGGTCAGCGGCCGCAAGCCGAAGAGCAGCTCGAGCGTGGCCAGGATGCTGGTGTGGTCCAGCGGCGGGCCGGAGTCCGGCGCGCGGAACACGGTACCCGCCTCGATCAGCGGGCTGGCGAGCACGGTGGGCACCCGAACCCCGAAACGGTCGAAGCCGAAACCGAACTCGCCGACGGACTGATCCGGCGGGGTGGCGCCCCAGGGCGGCGGGACGTGGTCGTACAAGCCGCCGTGCTCGTCGTAGGTGACGATGAGCAGCGTCGACGCCCACGCCGGGCCGGACCGCAGCGCCCGGTAGGTCGCGAGGATCAGCGCCTCGCCGCGGGCAACGTCGTAGTTGGGGTGCTGACTGTTGCCGGCTGCGCCCCAGCTCGGTTCCAGGAACGCGTAGGCGGGCAGCGTGCCGGCCGCCGCGTCGGCGGTGAAATCGCTGAACTGGCCGAAGTTCTCGCGCGGCGCCCGGGTGGTGTCCGGGAAGTCCAGCCGGGTGAGCGGTGGCGCGTCGTAGCCGTAGATCTTCCACGGCACACCCGCCGCGGACATGCTGCCGAAGATGCTCGGCACGGTGAAAACCTTTGTCACGTCGTCCATGTGGCCCTGGCTGGTGCCCGCATTGACGAACGCCCGGTTCGGCATCGTCATGGTCGGCGCGGAGCAGAACCACCGATCGCACACCGCGTACCCGCGGGCGAGCGCCGACAACACCGGCAGTGTCTGCGGGGTGTAGCAGCCCATGATCATGCTCGCCGTCGTCCCGGGCACCACGTACCAGCCGGCCCGCTGACGCTGCGCTATCGCGGCGGCGTAGTTCGTGACGAAACCCCGCATGGTGGGCGCGGTTTCGGCTACCGGATGCTGCGCCCCGAACAGCTGGGCATTGGTCGCCGCATAGCCCTCACCCGGATCCGCGCCCGGCATCAGGTAGGCGTGCGGAGTATCGGGCGTGATCGGGTACACCCGCACCGGATTGCCGGCGGCGTCCGGGCACGACTCGTCCCCGGTGAGCCCGTCGAAGGTCTGGCCCGACGAGGCGACATTGCCCGGGTAAAGGTAGCCGAGCATGTGGTCGAACGACCGATTCTCCAACATCAACGTGACGACGTGCCGGACGGAGCTCAGCGGTGTGCTCATGCTCTCCACTGTGCGCGCATTTCGGTCTCGGTGCGCAGTGAAGCCGTGGGGCGCGACCCGAGTGCCGCCAGCACCCGCGCGGACACGAACGTCGTCATACCCGTTGGGCGATAACGGGTTCGGAGTTCAGCGTCCGCGACGGGATCAGTTGCCGGGCGCGGGATTCGCGATGCGGCCCCAGGTCGACTTGTTGCCCCAGATGTTCTGGCGTAGCCCTTCGAGTTGGATCACCTGCGAGTGGTCGACGAAGAGGTTGACCTCGTTGCCGTAATTCTTGACGTACCACTCGAAGACGGGCGGGTCGGCAGCCTCGAACATGACGTTGCGGGCGCCGAGGCCGTTCATGATGGCGGCGGCCGCAGAGGTGTTCCACTCCGCGACGTTCTCGGTGATGCCCTCGGATTCGATCATGATGATGCTGGCGCCCGCGTCGAGCGCCTGCTTCCCGCGATCGACGAGATCGCCGATGTCTTTCTTGCTCTCGGCGGCGAGTTCGGCGATCGAGGAGTCGCCGCCAGACCCGAACTGGATGCCCAACTCGGGCTTCGCCTTGAGCCCGGCTTTCACGACCTGTTCCACCAGCCGCAGCAGCCCGCTGGTCGGTATGGTGAGGAACCCGGTCGAGATCTCGATGACGTCGAAGCCGACTTCCTTCGCCTCCTTGAGGTAGTGGACCACGGCGTCCGGGCCGTAGCGGAGGACCGTCTCGATCCAGCCGCCGGAGGAGATGTAGGCGTCGTGCTGGTGCGCCAGGTCGGAGAATGCGCGCACCTGCTCCCGGGGGAGCAGCGCGAAGGAGCCGCCGGCCCATTTCACGCCGTCGACCCACTGTCCGGCGACATCGAGCACATCGGCGAGATGTCTTGTGCCGTAGGTCGAATAGTACGGTCCGCGCACCTCGGTGAGCCCGAATGTGCGAGGCTTGTCGGGGCGCCAGGCACGTGGGATGAAGTCGAAACTCGTCGTGGTCATGGTGTTTCCTTTCGTCGGTCCCGATGGGTTGCCGGGACGCGGTGTGCCGCCGGGCCCGCGGGATATGTCGTGCGGCGGGTGCTGCCGCTACGAGCCGGTCCGGCTCGAGACGGCGAGTGTCGCGGTGCGTTCCCGCGGAACGGTCGCGAGCAGGTCGGTCAACGCGCTCACCGGAAGCTCGTCGAGGTCGCGAACGGTGGCTGCGATCCGGTCGGCCAACCGGGTGCCGGTGAACGGCGCGGCCAGCCGCGTGTACTTCGCCACCGCGCCGTCCCAGTCGAGCGGCTCGGCGACCGACCCCCGGTACGACGATCGCTCCGCGGAAAGCCGTGTGCCGTCGCTCATCTCGACCTCGACCCGGCTCGGCATCTCGCTCGGGAAGCGTCGCGTGAACGCCGCGTCGGGCCGGATCTCCACCTTTGCCAGCAGGCCCTGGACGTCGCTCGCGCCGATGCGGGCAGGAGCGAACTGGGCCGGCTCGACGACGCCGTCGAGGAGCGCCACCGCCACCAGGTAGGGCAGCGAGTGGTCGGCCTCCTCCTTCGTCCGGATGGAGCACTTGTCGCCCTCCTCGCCGCCGCCGATGATGTCGTACGCGACTTGGAACGTATCGACCCGCACGCGGGCGATGCGCGCCGTGTCGAATCCGTCCCGGGTCGCGATGTCGATGGCGGCGTCCAGCGCGGTCTGCGAATGGATCTCGGCGTTGTGCTTCTTGACGACGGTCCGCCGGACGCTCTCCAGATCCTCTGCCGACCAATCGATGTCGAAATCTCCAGCGATCGACTGCGCGAACCCCTTATTGCCCTCGAAGACCAGCCGTGGCCCGGTGATGCCGACGCCCGCCAGCAGCGCCGCGTGCGTCCCTTCCTTGGCGACCTGCGGATAGGCCAAGCCCTTCCAGTGCGACAGGTCGCCGGTCCGCGTCACCCGGAGCGCGTTGTTCGCGGTGCCGGAGATCGCGATCGCATTCGCGGTCTGCTCGGCCGTCAGCCCGAGGGCACGGGCGACTCCCGCAGCGACGGCGTAGGCGCCCTGCACGGTGTGGTCGAAGCCCTTCGCGCGCACGGGCGCCACATCCGACAACCGCGTCTGCACCTGGTAGGCCACGGCGAGCGCGGTGAGAAACTCCCGACCGGACGCGCCGACGCTCTCCGCGGCCGCCAACACCGCGCCGAGATTGTCGGAGGGATGGCAGGTTTCGCCCGGCGCGAGGTAGCTGTCCATGAAGTCGAGATAGCGGCTCAGCGAGGTGTTGTAGAACGCGGCGCGGTCCGGCGCGGAGGTTCCGCCGCCGATGAGTGTCGCAGATCCATTGCCGCCCAATCGTTCCGTGAGGTCGCGAATGGCGCGCATCGGCTCGGCGTCCTGCGCCGCGATCGCTACGCCGATCGTGTCCAACACCCGGATGAGCAACTGCTCGCGCGCGCCGGGGCTCATCGCGCCGCCGTCCGCCGACGTCACGAACTGGGCGAGCCGTTCGACCTGCGACGCCGATCGCGTCATCACGGTCTCCTTCTCGCGCGAACCGTAGTGGCGAAGCCCTTCCGTCACTCGGACTGCCCGGCGAGCTCTCGACGGGTGGCGGGCCTCAATCGGTGCTGTGGCCGGATCCTTCGCACGTTCACTTCTACGTCTACTGCACGGCGCACGCGGCTTCCAGGGTCAAGCGAGGATTATCACACATGGACCGTGAAAAATAAGGCGGCGTCTCGGCTTCTCGACGACCGGACCGCGACGCGTGAAACAACCGAGTATGACGACGTTCTCGCCCGCACCCCTTCATCATGTCGCAGCGCCGGGCGCGCTCCGGCTCCCGCACCGCAGGGAGGGCGCAGCAGGCCGGCACCCGCGCGGACACGAACGTCGTCATATCCGTTGGATGCACAGCGAATCGGTCCGTGACAACTCTCAGCAGTTCGTCTGGGCTGCCGTGACGCTCGTCGTCGCAGGCGTGGAGGTCCATGCGCCGGCGGTGGTGGTCAGGGTCCAGCTGGCGGCGGTATTGGCCGGCAGCGGCCCGCTGGTGGTGCTCGATGCCGATGCCGGGGTGATCGGGGTGGCCGCGCCTCCGTTGAGGCTCAGCAGGTAGCCGTCGGCGCGGGCGGAGACGGTCGGTGTCCAGGTCAGCGTGGCCATCGGTGCCGACTTCCCGCGGAGCAGCACGGTGACCGCCTCGGCTTGCGATGCGCCGCCCGCCCCCTTCGTTGCGGTGCGGACGCCCGTCGCGCCCGTGGCGGAGATGTTCTGTTCGAAGGCGGCGACCGACACGCTCTTGAACACCTGCTCCCGTGGCGTCATCCCGGTCGGCGTGCTGATGGTGCCGCCCTGCTTGACCGCGACGAACACCACCAAGGTGCTGGGCGCAGTCGCCGCGGTGACGGACGGGGCGTCGATCGTAGTCGAGATCGGTGGAGGCACGAACGCGGTGCCGGCCACCGGTGCGTCGAACGGCGTCGTTGAATTCACCCCGGAGTAGGCGACGATGGTGCCGCTGGACTGCGACGACGTGCCGTTCGACCAGGTGTAATTCTTACCGGGGTCTTCGGCGGTGGCGACGCGGCTGTAGAGCCAGTTGCCCGAGTTGGAATCGGGCAGGTCGGACCGCACCAGCGTCCACCCTGCAGGTGGTGTGACCGAAGTGCCTTGACCGGCGTTGAACGAGACGTCGGCAAGGAGTATGTCGCCGACCACGGTGCCGCTGGGCACGGTCATGGTGATGCTCGTGACCGGGCTGCCCTGCATGGCCCAGGTACTGTCCCGGTACGCCGGCGCCGAAGCCGCGGTGCAGTTGACGGTGGCGGTGAAGTTGGTCGGGGGTGCCACTTTCATGCCGGTCCACTTGTTGGACGGGCTGTCCGTGGTGCCGGCGAAGGCGCTCAACGCCATGTGCGGCGGCGGCAGCAGCGCGACGAGCATCGCGATCCCCAAGGCGGAGGCCGTGTAGGCCGGCACCCGGCTGGTACGGCGTCGGTGACGACCGCGGGGTATGCGCGGCGTGGACGCCAACACGCCGGCGGCGACCGCTGCGGCGGTCACCCCGATGCGGCCGAACGCCCCGTCGTGGGCCCACACCACGGCGAGGGCGATCCACGGCACCCGCAGTCGTCCGAGCCCCGTGATCTGGTCCACCGGCACCGGGCTCGAGTCCGGTGTCGGGTTTGCGTCACCGCGGGTCTGGATCGTGCCGTCCGGGTCGACGGCCACGATCCGGTGCATCAGGATCCGCTCCGGACGTCCGGGTTCGTGGAAGGACACCACCATGCCAGGATGGAGCCGCGTGTCGCCGAGCGGCGCGGTGAGCGTGACGTCGCCAGGCCGCAGCGACGGCTGCATCGACCCCGTCATGATGATCTGCGGAGACCACCCGAACGCGGCGGGTACCACCGACCACAGCAGCAGGCCTGCGGCGATGCCGAACCCGATGCGCGCCGCGGTCGCCAGCAGCAGCGCCAGCCAGGCGCCGACACCGCTCGAATCCCAGCGCCGGCGGGCGAGGCCCGCTCGGGCCGGGCCCGGCCGCGCGGGGCCTGCCGCGGCCCGTGCGAGGGCAGCCGGCGCGGTCACAGCGCATCCTCCTCGGGTGCGCCTCAGCTACCGACCTGCAGCGACCACGCGAAGTCGACTCCGGTCAGCGACTGATTCTGCAGGGTGTTCGGTGCCGAGGACGGGAGCGTCCAGGTCAGCTTGTAGCCGCGGGTCGCGCCGGCGGCGAGCAGACCCGTGCCGGCCGGCGCCGTAGCGGCGGTGTACGTCGCTGGCAGCGCCGATATCAGGCCGTTGTAGGTAGGGGTGCCCAAGGCCGTGAAGCCGGTGCAGCTGCCCGCGGCGCCGCCCGTGAGCGCCGTGGTGCTCTCGGTCACGGTCAGGGTGAGATTCTGCGCCAGGGTGTTCGTCGACAGGTTCGCCGGCAGCGGAGCGAAGAACTTGATCGGATTGCCGGCGGTTCCGGCGGTCGTGCCGTTGTTCTTCACGTTCACGCACCAGGACCCGCTGTCGCCCGGCGCCACGGCTCCCGGGTTGAACATCAGGGTGCCGGTCGTCGCGTAGGAACCGGTGGTGTCGTTCTGCAACGACACGGAGCCCGTCGACCACTGATTGCCCGGGCTGTCGGTCGTACCACTGAACGCTGAGTACGACGCCTGCCACACGATCAGCGCGCTCACGGCGAGCGCTGCCGGAATCGCAGCGGCCCGCATCCAGCGGCGCGTCTTGTCATTGGGGCCGGGCATGATGACCCTGCTTTCCTAGGTGGTGACTGCTTGTCAGTGCCTTGTTAGTGCCTACTTGGTTCGCAGCGGCGGCACGGGCCGCCTCCGCTCTGTCCACCATCGGCGCCGTGACCCTTGACTTGAACACCTGGCTGTGTATAGTTCGTTCGCTCAAGATCGACCGGCGCCTCCGGTACCCTGCCGTCATGCCGGCAGCGAAAACCTGGGCGGAGATGCGCACCATGATGGAGCGCCTGCTGGTGGAGCGTACCGGCGCCGACGTCGGCGAGTGGAACAAGCGGATCGCCGCCGAGAAGCCGGTGTCGGAGGCGGCGCTGCGAGCCTGGCTGTCCGACCATGGCATCACCGGATACGCGCAGATGCTGCTGGTGATGGAGACCTTCGGGTACCCGGATTTCCTCACCGCGTCCGCGGACGAGCTGCTGGACGGTCAGTACGCCGACCGGAAAACACTGCGCCCCGTGCTCGACGCCCTGTTGGCGTTCGCCGCGACCATGGAGTCGGTGACGGTCCAGGTGCGCAAGACCTACGTCACGTTGATCACGCCGCCAGTTCGCGCTGATCAGGGCGACCACGCGGACTCGGGTGGACCTGGGGCTTCGGCTGGCCGGCGCCCAGCCCGACGCCAGGCCCGGTGGGCGGCTGCTTGCCGCGCCCGGACTGGGGAACGACGTGATCACCGTTCGTGTCGCGCTTCAGTCGGTCGAGGACATCGACGAGGAGGTGCAGCAGCTGCTACAGCGCGCGCGGGCAGAGAGCCTGTGACGCCTCATCTTTCGTGCGAGGCTCTTGTGCGGGCGGCGCACACGGCGGCGAAATGCCGCAGTGTCGCCGCGCGGCAGCGGACAACGGTCCTTCGATATTCGGGCCGTTCGGCCCTGGCCGCCTGGGCACACGTCGAGCACGATCAAGGAGCATTCCGGGCCGCCGGCAGAACGTGCCCCGGCCCCGAACGCGGAGGTCACCATGTACTGCCGAATGTATTGCCGAACCGAATCAGCCGACGCGGTCACTAACGCTGTGACTGGCGCTGCGACCGACACGGTGACTGACACTGTGCCGCCCCGTCATGCGGGGCCGGATCGTGCGGGGCCGCATCACGGCGGAACTGCCCGGGCGGCGGCCCTCGCGGCCGGCGTCATCCTCGCCCTCGCCGGCTGCAGCCACGCCACGTCCCCGGGCGGCACCTCGAATACCGGCGCCACGCAGTCCACGACAGCGGCGAGTATGACGAGCGGAACCTCGTCCGTGGAAACGCCCGTGTCGACGCCCGAGCAGCCCTCCACGTCGACGCCGCCACCGACATCGACACCGTCGACATCGCCGTCCCAGTCGACACTTTCGAGCAGCACGGCAGCCACTAGCAGCACTTCGGCCACCGCCGAAGGACCGATCCAGACGAAGGTGTACTACGTCATCGAGCATCGGAACGATTTGCGCCTGGCCCGCGAGATCCGGGGCGTCCCGACCGGAGCCGCCGGCCCCGTCGCCGCCGTCCGCGACATGATCTCCGGTGCCGAGGATCCCGACTTCCACACCACCTGGAATCCCGCGACGAGGGTGCTCGGCGTGGACGTCACCGGATCACTCATCACCGTCAACCTCTCGGCCGATGCCCGCACGGCGAACGTCGGCTCCGGCGGCGCGGCGCTCATGGTCCAGCAGTTGGTGTGGACCGCCACGGAGGCCGCCGGGCGTCCGGACGGGCGCGTCAGTCTGCTGATCGACGGCGCGCCCGCCGGGGAACTGTGGGGCGTGCTCTCCTGGGATCGGCCGGTGGCCCGCAAGGCGGCGATCGATGTCCTGGCCGTCGTGCAGGTCGACACTCCGCGCGAGAACGCTTCTGTCACATCGCCTGTCGCGGTGTCCGGCATCGCCGCGGAGTTCGAGGCGAACGTCCCTTGGCGCGTCATCAACCCGGCGGGCGCCGTCGTCGCGCACGGCCACAGCTCGACGAGCGAGGGCATGACGTTCGCGCCGTACTCGTTCACCATCCCGCTGCCGCCCGGCAAATACACCGTCGAGGTCCTCCAGGACGACCCGTCCGACGGCGCCGCCGGCCCGCCGTATGCCGTCACCCGGACCATCACCGTCTCGAAATAGCGTCCGAACCGACTGTCGCCCACCGCCTATGACGTTGTTCGCGCGCCAGCGCGGCCTATCCCGGCCTGCTCGGCCGAGCCCGGCAGTGCCCTACCCCGGCCGCGCACCTCCCCAGAGAACCGCCCCCTTGCCCGCCCGGCCGGCAGCGGTATCGACGAGAACATCGTCATACTCGAATTTCCGGTGCGACCGTCTCCGCGCCGCACATGCGCCGACCCGTCGCGGCCGGGCGCTGTTACCGTCGGGGCATGGGCCGGGCGCTGCTGCTGTTCGATGCGGATTGCGGCTTCTGCACGCGGGCGGCGGCAATCGCGCCGAGGCTACGCCTCGATGTGGACGTGCGGCCGCTGCAGGGCGCCGACCTGCCATCCCTCGGCGTCTCGGCCGATCGGGCGTGGCGGGAGATCCCGCTGGTCGCCCCGGACGGGCGGGTGCGCTACGGGCACGAGGCGATCGCGGGAGCACTCGCTACTGGCGGGTCGGCCGCGCGGCTGGCCGCACGGATCATGCTCAGCTGGCCGATCGACGGTCTAGCCGCCGCGGTGTACCGGCTCGTGGCGCGGAACCGGCATCGACTGCCGGGCGGCACCGCGACCTGCCGGATCACGCTTCGCTAGCCGCCGGGATACGGCCTCGCTTGAAGTACGCCAGCGGCCCGAGGATGTTGATCAGTGAGATCAGCCGCCAGCGGAGCTTGCCGCCGCGGATCTGCTCGGCGGGGCGGTGCGTGATGTCTACCTGGGCCGCGACGAACAACGAGATCTCGATCGAGCCGAGAACGACGATCGCCACCCGGGCCGCGACCGGTAGGTCCTGCCATCTCTTCTTGTTCTTCACCGTGCGCGTCGGCTTGTCACTCAGCGTGTCCTTGAGCGTGTTCATGCGCTCAGTATCCGCGAGAAGCCCGCCCGTCGACAGGGTCTCAGGTCACGTGACGTTGCTGCGGGAGCGCTTCCGGTACACGGGCTTGACCGCCGCCGGCTACGCGGCGCTGTCCGGCAGCAGCCGCTCCCGCAACCGGTCCCATTCCAGGTGCAGCCACGGGGTGAAGTGCTCCGGGCGCTCGGCAAGTTCGGCGTCCAACTCGGCCGGCGAGACCCAGCGCACCGCATCGATTTCCGTGCGGTTGAAGGTGATCGAACCAGGGTCGACGGCGCCCAGGTACACCCAGCACAACTCGTGTTCGGAGCCGAGTGAGCCGAACCGCGCGTGGTAGGTGAACGTGAAGCAGAATTCGAGATCCACGCTGACGCCGAGTTCCTCGGCGAGCCGGCGGGAGGTCGCCACCTCCATGGACTCGCCGCGGCGCGGATGGCTGCAGACGCTGTTCGCCCAGAATCCCGCCCACAGTCGCTTTCCCACGGCTCGCTGCTGCAACAGCACGCGACCGTCCGAATCGAGCAGGAACACCGAGAACGCGCGATGCAGGATGCCGTCCCCGTCATGGCAGCGTTCCTTCGTGTCGAACCCGATCTCACGATCGGCAGCGTCGACCAGGATCAGTTCCTCGGCGCCCGACGAGACGACGGCGTCACGGTGTCGGCTGGTCAACCGACACCTCCAACGCCTCGTAACCGGCGTCGCGCATCGCGCGGGCCACCTGCGGCCCTTCCTCCGGGCACAGCGCGACGACGGCTCCGCCGCCACCCCCGCCGGTGAGCTTCGCGCCGACGGCGCCTGCTCGGCGGGCCACCTGTACGAGTTCCTCGATCTGCGGGCTGGAGACCTGCAGCGCATTGAGCTGGCCCTGGCAGATGTTCATGAGTTCGCCGAGCTGCGCCAGGTTCCCGCCCTCGACGGCGTCGACGGCTGCGAGCGCGAGCGAGTCGATGGTGTCGAAGATGCTCTCGTACAAGCCCGGTTGGCGTTGCCAGCGCTCCCGCACCCGCGCGACGGTGGCGGCGGTGAGCGATTCGGTCCCGGTCAGCCCGATCACGATCGGCAGCGGCGCCGGAACGTTCAGGGTGCGCATCACGGAGGTGGCGCCGTTCCCGCCGGCGGTGTCTGGCGCGCCCGCAGTGTCATCCGCAGTGTCGCCCGCAGTGCCGGACGACGACGGCGTCGGTCGATCCGACCGATGGAACAGGATCGTCTTTCCGTAGGTCGCGACCGTGTTGTCCACGCCCGACGGCGTTCCGTGCGCGATCTTCTCGCATTCGAACGCGAGCCGGCACACTTGCTCGTCGGTCAAGCCCACCCCGTAGTGCGCGTCCACCGCGCGCACGATCGCCACCGACAGTGCCGCCGACGAGCCCAGCCCGACCGCGCGCGGCACGCTGGGCTGGATGTGGATACGCATCGATCGGCCGGCCAGTCCCAGCTCGCCGAGCACCAGGTTCATCAGGCCGAGGAACGACCCCGGCCGCGCGGCCGCCGGGTGGAGCCGCTGCTCCACCCCCCAGCGCGGAATCAGCAGCGACAGGCCGTCTTCCGCGTCCTCGACGCGAGCCTTGATGGAGAGCTGCAGTGGTGTGGCGATCGCGTGGCGCCCGTACACCACGGAATGCTCGCCGAGCAGGATCACCTTGCCGTAGCCGACGGCGTAGTCGGTGTCCGGCCGGGCGGAGACCGACGGCGCCGCCGCCCGTTTCACGGAGCGGAGCTCGTCGATGATCTCGCGCGCCCGCCACACCTTGATCTCACCGTCGTCGAGCAGTCGCTCAACGACCTGGTCGAAGATGTCAGCATCCGCCCCGGCCGTCGCGGTCACCGACCGCGCGTGGAGCGTCATATGACCCTGCTGAATTCCGTCGGTGGCAAGAGCTTTCAACGCGGAAAAATTCTGCGCAAGACCCACCGCCGCCATGATCTGCGCGAGCTCGGTCGCGGATTTCACGCCCAGGATCCGATGGTTCACGGCGACGGCGGGGTTCGACATCAGCGATCCGCCGACGGTACCCACCTTCATCGGCATCTCGATCGAGCCGACCAGGTTACCGGCGGCGTCGACGGTCCAGCTCGTCAGCGAGGTGTACGACTTGCCGCGGGCGGCATAGGCGTGCGCGGCGGATTCCAGTGCGCGCCAATCGTTCCCGGTGGCGATCGCCACCGCGTCGACGCCGTTCATGATGCCCTTGTTGTGCGTGGTGGCCCGGTACGGGTCGACGACGGCGAGGTTCGCCGCCGCGACGATGCCGTCGCGCACCTGCTCACCGGACGAGGTGTTCGTCGCGAGCTTGTCCACGCCGATCACCACCCGGGCCGACGCGAGTGCCCGGTCCGACAGATTGGACAGGATACGCATCAGCACCCGTCCGTCGGTGATCGTCTCGACGAGCGATGCGACGCCCTCGCACATCGTGTTCACCAGGTTCGCGCCCATGGCGTCGCGGGTATCGACCAGCAGGTGCACCACCACCATGTCGCGGCTGCCGTCGGGGGCCGGGTGCACGTACACCTCGAGGTCCGCCGCGCCACCGCCGCGCGCCACCATCTTCGGGTGCATCGAGTTCGCGAGGTCCAGGATCTCGTCCTTGCGCTGCAGCACCGCCGCCTGGGCGCGCGCCGGATCCTTCACCCCGAGCACCTGGATCTGGCCGATCAGGATCGGGTCCGTCGCCTGGGCGGTGAAACCGCCGCCGGACCGTGCGATCTTCGCCGCGGAGGAAAGCGCCGCGACGATCGACGGCTCCTCCACCACCATCGGGATCACGTAGTCCTGGTTGTTGATGGAGAAGTTCATGGCCAGGCCGATCGGCAGCCCCATCACACCGATCACGTTCTCGATCATCTTGTCGGCCCGGTGCACGTCCAGCACCTGCTCGCCGCGCAGCAGCATCTGGTACTCGGCGTCGGTGATCAGGCCCTCGCCGTGGATGGCGTCCAGCCGATCGGGCACCGCCATCTTGTAGAACCCTTTGATCCGTGATCCCACGTGCCTGTCCTTCGTCCTCGCCCGGTGCCCGATGCGACATCAGCTACCGGAGATGGTCAATCCCTGCGGCTCGACGGCCATATCAATGATGCGGTATCCGATCGCGCCAACCGCATGTCGAAAGGCCTCAATGTGGTCACCGTCTCCTGCGAATCCGATCCCGATGTCTCCGCCGCCAGCACCGGAGGGCTTATAGATGACGCCGCACCGGGCCGCGGCGTTCCGGATCTCGCGGTGTTCCGTGCCGACGATGTCGAGTCCGGCGGCGCGCCCGAGCTCGTCCAGCCGCGCACCGTAGGCCTCGAACGCGGCGAGCAGCGCGCCTGCGTCGGCCGTATGCGCGGCCGAGACCCCAGCCTCGGCGATCGCAGCTAAGCCGTCTAGGTGTTCGCGGTATCGGGCCGGGTGGTCCCGCCGCCACGCCGAAAGCACGGCAAGCGACTCCGCCGTCGACGTCGATCGCCCGGTGAACACGCAGCACCACCGCACCCCCGCCGGCAGCGTGATCGGCTGCCCGGTCGGCGACGGACCGTTTCCGCCGCGGTACGCCACGACCCCGCCGAGCAGGGACGCGGCGATATCCGCACCGCTGCCCCGCCCGCCCTGCATCGCCCGGTGCATCACAACCAGTTGCGGCAGGTCCGGCCGGGGGCGCCCGGTGAGTTCGTGCAGTGCGCTGGCGAGCGCCACTGTGAGGGCGGCGCTGGAGCCCAGGCCCAGTTTCGCGCCCCGCTCGTCGAAGAAGGCCGTCGTGGCGAGCGTGGCCGAGAACCCGTGCCGGTTGCAGTCCGCATCGGATCTTTCGAGTATGACGCTGTTCTCGTGCCCGGGCAGTGTCGCACCGACATTGCTTGTGGAGGCGGGTGTTTCGCCCTGGTCGTCGGCCTGCATCGTGGACTCGATAACGTGGCTCACCAGGTGCAGCCGCTCGGTGGTCACATCGTCCGTATCCCACTGGACGTGCCCATCGTCGGCCATACGCCCCACGGCGTCGAGTTCGAGATCCGGCGCGTGGACACGAATCTCGTCATACTCGAGGGGCGATATCCGGACGGTGGCGCGGCGGTCGATGGCAGCTACCAGCGCTGTCGCGCCTTCGAGGACGGCGTATTCGCCGAGCAGCATCAGCTTTCCGGGCGCGGACGCGATGATCGTCACGTGGCGCCGCCGGTGTCGTTCAGTGGGTCGATCAGCCGGGCCCCGGGGCCGAGCCTGGTGGTGCGCACGTAGAGAACGCCAGGCACTTCGCGGAGCGCGTCGGCCACCCGGGCGGCATCCTCCGGCAGACACACCGCCTTCACCTGCGGTCCGGCGTCGACGGTGGAAAACGTTGCCACGCCGCTTGTTTCGCGCAATCGCCGGATCAGATGCAGGCATTCGACGGTGGCGCCGTTCCAGTAGATCAGCGCGGGCCGGCTCGACAGCATCACCGCGTGCATGGTGGTGGAGCTGTGCTCGGAGATGTCCGCGAGGGCCGCGAAGTCGCGCCGCTCGATCGCGGCTCGGGCCTCGGCGAGGGCCGCCGTGGAGCTCGCCGTCCACGCGTCGTACAGCGGCGACGTGCGCCGCGAGAGCTCCATGCCCGCACCGGAACTCGTGGACTTGGCAGCGTCGCTGGTCACCGCGACGACCACCGCTAGTGGCCACTCGGTCGCCGCCAGCAGGGGAGCGGCGACCGCGTCCGATCCGTCGGGCCGCTCGCCCCGGGCCATCTCGACGAAGCCGCCGAAGACGGAGCGCGCCGCCGAGCCCGAACCGCGGCGCGCGAACTCGGAGAGCCGCTCCGGCGGGAGGTGTAGGCCGAGCGCGGCGTCGGCCGCGACGACGAGCGCGGCGAATCCGGACGCCGACGAGGCGAGCCCCGCCCCGGTCGGAAAGTCGTTCGTCGACTGTACGTCCGCGAACCGCGTGGTCCCCGCCTGCGCACGTAGAAGATCCAGTACCGCAGTGATTCTCGGGAGTTTCTCCGGAGCCGCCGCTCCGTTCAGGGTCAGGCTGTCCGCACCGAGACCGGGCGAGAACCGCACCCGGGTGCGCGTCCGCAAGTCGTCGAGCGTGATGGAGATCGACCCGGTCGCCGGAAGGTTGAGCGCGGTGTCGCGTTTACCCCAGTACTTGACGAGCGCAATGTTGGGCTGCGCGACGGCGGTCGCGTCCGTCGGGACCACGGTCCGGCATGCCTCCTCACATCGGTGGGCGAGCCCGATCGGCACGGCGCCGCACCAACGGGGGCCTTGCAACGATACCCGCACACGTGCCACGGTCGTCGGCCCGGCTGGCCGCCGCGGCGTCAGGCCTCGTTGCGCCGGAGGGCGGTGCCGAGGTGCCGGGCAAGCTGCACCAGAACCCGCGCGCAGTCGGCCGTGTCCCGCAGCGACACCCACTCCACGTCGGCGTGTGCCCCGTCTCCCCCCGGCCCGAACAGCACGGTCGGGATGCCGCGCGCGGCGATGAACGCCGAGTCCGCCCAGTAGCTCAGCCCGGACACGTCCGGCGTATCCGCGCGGATGTCCTGGCAGGCGCCCGACAGCGCGGCGACCAACGGATGCGCACCGGCCGTCTCCAGCGGCGGGCGGTGCATCACCGTCCGGGCGGTCGCGCGGAAGTCCGGGTCGGCGGCCGCGCAGGTCGCGAGCAGCTGGCCGACCTCGCGCTCGACATCGGTCGGCGACTCGCCGGGCAGCGTGCGCCGCTCGATCGTCAGCCGGCATCGTTCGGGGATCGTCGAAGGCCCCTGCCCTCCTTCGATCACACCGGCGTGCACGGTGCCGGGGCCGAGGAGCGGGTGCGCGCGTGCCGCGAGACGTCGGCCGAGGGCCTCGATCTCGACCAGCAGCGTTCCGGTCCTGACGATCGCGTCGACACCGAGCTGCGGTCTGGAACCGTGCGCCGCGACCCCCATGACGTCGATCTCGGTCCACACGAATCCCTTGTGCGCCACGCCGATGGCCATCTCGGTGGGCTCCGTGACGACGGCCGCGTCGGCGACGAATCCGGCGCCGAGATGGTCCAGAACCCGTTGGATGCCAAGGCTTCCGTGCTCCTCGTCGGCCACCGCCGCGACGACGACATCGACGTCGAGACCGAGCCGGGCCGCCTCCCGGCACGCGATCAACGCTGCCGCGAGGCCCGCCTTCATGTCATAGCTGCCGCGGCCGTACAGGCGGTCGCCGTCCACGCGGGGGACAAGCGGATCGGTCATCGCGCCGAGGTCAACGGTGTCAAGATGCCCGCAAAGCAGCAGCGTGCCCGTGGCGGGCCGTGGTCCGGACTGCGCTGCATCTGATTGCGCTGCGGCGGATTCAGCGCGGGATTGCGCGGGGCGGGAGCGCACCACGAGGGACGGCCTGCCGTCGCCGGAATCGACCGGATCGACTGCCAGGCCTTGGGTCTCGCACCACGCGGCCACCCATGACGCGATCGATGCCTCGCCCACGCCGCCGCTCGACAGCGACGGGTTCGTCGATTCGATGCGCACCAGATCCGCGAGCAGTTCAGTGATCTCGGTGCTGAGATCGATGTCCCTGTTGATGTCCCTGTCGATGTCGGGCATGTGTCCCCCTTCAAGAATTGATCGGCGAAATGATCGGCGCTCTCGCTACGACCGGTCGGAGATGACGCTGTTCGCGGCTGTGCCGCTTGCGCCGCCGCCTGCCTGCGGCGTGCCACTTCCTTCGGTGCTGAGCAGTACCAGCCGCGCCGAGGCATCCAGCCCGAGTGCCTCGATCGCTCCCGGCACGCCCCGCGCCGCCTCGACGCCGGCGGCCGAGGCCGCTCCGCATGGTCCGGAGTCGACACCGGCATTGCGCAGAATCGCTGCGGCCCAAGCGGATTCGCCGTCGGTGACACCGATTCCAGCATCCAGCCGGGCGCGGATCAGCGGCCAGGCGAGAGTCGATACCGTGCCGCAGTTCAGGCCGGCCATCGTCGTAAATGCCGATGTATCGACCGTCACCGGTTTGCCGGCCGCGAGCGACGCCGTCACACACGCGGCCGTCACGGGCTCCACCGCCAGCACGCGCGTGGGGCTCTGGCGATAGTGCTGCAGCGCGGCCTGCAACAACGAGCCCACCCCCGTCGGCACCGCGATCATCGCCGGGGTGCCACCGGCTTGCTCGTCGATCTCCGCGAACATCGTCGCGTACCCGTCCACGATCCAGCCGGGGACTCCCTGGTACCCGGGCCAGGACGTGTCCTGGATGAGAACGTCGTCATCGGAGATTGACTGCGCGGCGAGAACGACCGCGGCGTCATAGATCTCGTCCGTGTCGAGGACCGTCGCCCCCTCGGACTCGATGGCGGCGACGGTGGACTCGGGCAGACCGTCGGGTACATAGATGCGCGCGGGCAGGCCGAGGAGTCGAGCCATGCGGGCCAGCGCGCGGCCGTGGTTGCCGTCGGTCGCGGTGACCAGCGTGGCCGGTGTGCCGGATGATGCAAGTTCGGCTAACTCCGCGAGCGTCGCGCACGGCGGGGCCGCGGATCGCGCGGATAGCGCCCGGTTCTCCGCCCACGACGCGCCGAGGATCTTGAAGGCGGGCAGCCCGAGGCGCGCCGATTCGTCCTTCACGTGCACGCTCGTGACGTTCCAGCGCGCCGCGAGCTCCGGCACCGGCACCAGCGGCGTCCGGGCATACCCGGGCATGCTGCGGTGGAATGCGCGGGCGTCGGCGCCGCTGGGTATCGCGGCGGGCATCAGGGTGGGCGCTGCATCCCGGCGAGGTCCGATCGCGAAGGGGCGCAAAGTCATGACGCCATCTCAGCATGGCGTGGCCCAGTGGTCGAAGACCGCCGTCCCGTTTCGCCGGGTGGTGGCTCCTTCGTCGATTGGGGGTCCTGCAGGGTTGAAGGGCTTGTGGTTATGCAGGACTCCTTCGACGGGTTCTCTGGGTCCGCGCCGACGGGACATTTGCCGTACCGCGACACGCGCGGGATCGCGACCCGCCGCTGTTCCGAGCCGTCGTCGGCGTAGATCCGGTCGAACCGGCCCGGCCGGCTCGGGTCTCGGGTGACGGGTTGCCGCGGGCGTTGATCTGGGAAAGGGTGGGCCGATGGACGCCGAGCACATCGCGTGGAGCAGCGACACGGCCCAGGCCGGCTGGATCGGGCCGCGGTTGTCGCTGTTCGGTAGCGGGGTGGTGACATCCGTCATCCCGAGCGGGTTCGACGCCTACGCGCGGCTGCTGCACCCGGCCAACGGGAGGGGCGGCGCGCCGGTGCGCTGGGCGGACGTCGCCGCGTGGAGCGGGGTGCCGCTGGAACGGGACGGCCAATTCGCGGACGTCGCCGTACCGCAGCACCGCCCAGCCACGCCGAGCCCCGCGGCCGGCGGTCGCCCCGAGGAGGGCTCGCTGGAGTCCGCGGACGCGGCGGCGCTGGTCGACGTGCTGGAGGCACACACCAAGGCCGGGGCGCGCTGCTGGTTCTGCCTCTGGGAGGGCTTCGGCTGGATCGGGGGCCAGGGCGTCGCGATGCTCATGGCGACGATGCCGCGCCGCGGGCGGCGATGGCGGCGTTCGCGGCGGCGCCCTGGTCTGCCGATACCGTTCGGCCGCGGAAACCGGCTGGTACTACCGATGTTTCGGGGCCGGACGGCGCGTCGTGCCCGGCCGGCCGCGTACCTCGGACCCAGCGTGTACACAGGCCCGACGCCGGAGTTCGTGCCCACCGGCCCGGTGCCTGCGGCGGCGTTCGCCGGGCCACGGGTCGAGTTGCCGAACCGCAACTACCTGCTCTACTCGGGCGGGGTGTCGGGTGCCCTCGCCCTCGTCGCATCGGAGCGTCAGACGCCGAACCTCTGGTGGCCGGCCGACCGGGCGTGGTGCGTGGCGACCGAGATCGACCTCCCGTGGACCTATGTCGGCGGATCGGCCGAGCTGATCGATGCGATCCTCGCCGACCCGCGGCTGGAGGCCATGCCCGTGGAGGCCGAGGACAGCCACTGGTCCCGCGTGCCCGCGTGGGTGGACGAGCGCGCGGAGGCGGCGGCGCGAGAGCTGCTGGCCCACGGCCGGGCGACGGCCCTTACCGATTGGGGGACTGTCGAGGCGCGCCTGCGCCGCCCGCGCCGCTGGCGTGACGGTGAACTCACCATCGGCGGGCCCGGCCGGTCCGGCTGGACCCGGATCGACCGCAGGTCCGAGGCCGACCTGCATCGGAATGTGCATGACAGCATTGCCGACGCGATCGTGGACACGGCCCTCGACGCCGGATCCTGATCCGCGCTCGTCCGGGCCGGAACTCGCCAGCGCCGAGAGATGGGGGACGGCCGGCATCACGCGCGGCCGAGTCGTTTCTACGAAACGCGCTTCAGTTCGGCTGTAATGGCGCGTCGTGCGAACTCGGACGCCGAGATTCCGAGCTTGCTTGCTGCACGCTTCATTGCAGCATGGTCGTTCTCGGACAATCGCACGCCGATCTGTGGTGAGTGACGACCCGACCGGCTCAGCGATGGACGGCCGCTCCGGGCGGCGACGCGGGTGTCCTCGATGATCTCCTGCCTCACCTGCTCGGTGAGGCGGCGGCCGGACGGCAGTACGACTTCCTCGTCCGGAATGTCGGGCCCGCTGAGCCTGTACTTCTTCGTGGTCATGGTGTTCCTCCACCGCCCTGCGCCGCTACCCCTGCGCGAAGAACTCGATCGCGATACCGTCCGGGTCCTTGACCGTCGCGACGTTCGCCGGCGGCGCGCTGATCGGGCTGTGCGCGACGCCGAGGGAGTCGAGATCGGCGAGCCACGACTCGATCTCGCCCCGGTCCGCGCAGGCGATCGACAGGTGGTCGAGCCCGACCCGGGTCTCGCTGAACCGGTCGGCCGAGTCGGTCGAATCGTGTTGCTGCAGGCCGAGCATTACGCCGTCGCCAAGCATCAGCGTCCGTTTCCATCCGTCGCCCGTCATGTCGCGGACGCGCTTCATCTTGAGCGCGCGGGTGTACCAGTCGACGCTCGATTCGAGGTCGGTGACGGTGAGGCTGACATGGCTGATCGCGTTGACGGTGGGCATACGCCCATCATGGCACCGGTCACGTGCACTGCGATGTGTCTTGTAGCGCACCCGGTTGCGCGCCACACAACAGGCACGCACGCGGACGACTCCGCCCTACACGCGCGTGATCTCGACGCGCCACTGTTCCGGACCCTCGTCGACGTACGTCCACTCGAACTGGTCCGGCCACATCGCGTCCGCCTGGTAGCGCAGCGGCAGCGGGTCGTGGTCGTTGATCAGCACCAACGTCCCCGCCTCGGTCAGCGCCTGCATCTTGCCCAGGATGATCCCGTGCCGCGCCTGATGCGACAATGCCCGCACGTCAAGCTCTTCGGTGCCGCTGATCGGATCGATCGCCGCGCCCCTGCCAACCGGTTCCGGCACCTTCGCCACCGCCTCGGGCTCACGCCGCGCGCCGCCGGCCAGCTCCGGCTTGGCATCGAGGATCTCCGCGAGCGGTACACCCGCCCGCTGCAGCGCCGGCAGCAGCAGATCGTCCTCCTTGGCGAGGTGCCCCTCGAAGGCGGCCCGAACGGCTCCCGCGGCTGCCGCTGCCTCGGCGGGATCCGTCACGGCATCCAGGTCCTCGAACAGCGATCGCATCCGCGCATGGTCGTCGAGAAGTCCCTGCACCAGCAGCGCCGTCCCCTCGCGCTCCCGCCCGCGCACGTACACGGCCGCCTCCTCTGCCTTGAAATGCGGCAGCACATCGGAGCGGTACCAGCTAAACAACGCAACGCATTCGGTCGATGCGTCGCCGTCGGCAGCCGCCTCGATCACCGCCCCGGCGAGGTCCCCGAGCCGCGCGGCCAGCCGCCGGTGATGTGCTCGCAACTCGTCCAGCGCGCGTTCGGATGTGTCGGCAGGCATGTGGGCTCCCCTATGTGCTGCGGCGTGCGCCTCGTCGCACGATGTTTTTCACTATAAGCCCGTGTAAAAGGCCGGTGGGTGCCGGCGGCGGTTCCGTCGCGCCGTTCCGCGTCCGCCGCCCGGCATCAGGTATGACGAAATCCGCGGGCCGTGCTCGATGCGGACACGATGAGCGCACCGAGCGCCGTCGCGATGGTGAGCCACCACACGGCCACCCCCGCTTCTGCCAGACCCGCCGTCGCGACGATCGCCAGCACCACGGCGGCAGCGATCCGCCAGTCGTCCCCGACGATGAAATCCCACCAAAAGGCCCCGAAGGCCCTCAGCCCGCGCAGGAAATAGGCGATCGTGCGACTCGTGCGCGGCGCTGCGTCCTTCCGGCGGTCGGCATCGGTGCTTGGGCCGGCCTGCGGTGCAGCATCCGGCACCGCGCGCGGCTCGGCGCTCGACTCCGCTTGCGATGCTGCATCTTTCACGGCCTCGGCGGCGACAGGACTCTCGAGCGACGGCATGTGTCTGCGCACGGCGGCCCCTGTGTGCCGCCGGAGCAGTGCCACCAGCAGCGCTCCGACCACCAGCACGAGCGCGATCAGCACCACCAGCGCCACGTCCCGGCCCGGCCAGGCGGCGCCGGCGCCCTCCGTCGCCCAGAACGCGCCGAATGACGTCAGCAGCACACCCACCACGAACTTCATCGTGTTCTCCGGGATGCGCGCCAGCGGACCGCGCACCGCGAGCCCGGTCGCCGCCACAAGTACCACCGCCGCCGCCGCGGCCAGCGACGCGGCACCGATGTGCCCCTGCGCCGAGCCGAACGTGATCACGATGAAGGCCACCTCCAGGCCCTCGAGCAGCACGCCCTTGAACGCGAGAGTGAAGCCGTACCAATCACTTACGAACGCGTACCGGCGGTATCCGGCGCGCCGCGCCGCGCTCAACTGCGTCTGGTAGATGGCGTCTTCGTCATGCAGGTCCTTGAGCCCGGAGGCCCGCAGCACCGCCTTGCGCAGCCAGCCGAGGCCGAACACCAACAGCAGCGCACCGACCGCCAGTTGCAGCGCGGCCAGCGGCACGAGCGTGAGCGCCGGCCCGAAGGCGGCGACGATTGCGACCAGGGCGGCGAGCCCCACGGCGACACCCTGCATGGCCGACCGCCAACCGCGTGCGGTGCCCGCCGCCAGCACGATGGTGAGCGCCTCTACCGCCTCCACCAGGCAGGCGAGGAACACGGCCAGCACCGGCACCGCAACGCCCATCGTCGCCTCGCTCCCCGGGCGCCGACGGCCCGGCGACAGCAACGATAGCCGCGCGCGCACGACGCCTCTGCGAGACGCCGGTGCGGCCGTCGGGATGCCGTGCGGTGGGGGTGCGCGAGTCCCGCGCATCGGAGGTCAGCGGCGGCTCAGCGCATCGCCGCCCCGCCTCGATACCGCGCTCTCAGCGGCCGAAAAGCCTTTTGAACACACTGTTCTCGGACCGGTACTGCGCGATCTCGGCAGCAGAATGACCGCGGCATCGTTCGCTCTTCGGGACCCCCGCGAGGGCCAGCTCGATGTGGTTGCCACATCCGGCCCACGTCGTCTTGGAGCACATCTTGCAGCGAACTGCGTGGCACATGGGTTCTCCTCGTTGCACCCGGGCGGCGTCGTCGCCGCACCGGAACACTGTACCGCAATACCCGGTGGGGTATAGTCACGGATGAGGGTCACGGCCGACCGAGTATGACGACGTTCGTGTGCCGGCCCGATCAAGGATCGAAGCGCAAGGAGTGCTCGCGATGGATTACAGCATGATGGTCACAGTCGACACCGCATACGACGATACAGTCGCCGCGACCCGGGAGGCGCTGGCGGACAACGGTTTCGGTGTGCTCACCGAGATCGACGTGCGGGCCACCCTGAAGGCCAAGCTCGACGTCGACGTCCCGCCGCAGATCATCCTCGGCGCCTGCCGGCCGCCACTCGCGCATCGCGCGATGCAGGCCGACCCGTCGATCGCCACGTTGCTACCGTGCAACGTCGTCGTGCGCGAAGTGGCCGAAGGCTGCATCGTCGAAGCGATCGACCCCACTGCGATGATGTCCTTCGCCGGCGAGTCGGAAGCCCTGGCCGACGTCGCCGAGGACGCAAGCGCGCGCATCCGCGCCGCGCTGGACAGCTTGACGAAAGCGCGGGAGGCATCGTGAGACTTGCCGATGAGTCCATGGGTCCGGTGATCAACCGACTCAAACGCGCGCACGGTCAATTGGCGGGTGTGCTGCGGATGCTCGAGGAGGGACGCGACTGCGAGTCCGTCGTCACCCAACTCGCCGCCGTGTCGAAGGCGCTCAGCCGGGCCGGTTTCGCGATCGTTGCCACCGGCATGCAACAGTGCCTGCGCACTGAGGGAACGGAAGGCTCGGCAAAGGAAAGCGCAGCAACAGAAGGCACAGCGGGAGCCGATGGTGCGGGCCCGGCCGCTGCCGCTCCGGACATCGCGAAGATGGAGAAGCTCTTCCTGACCCTCGCCTGAGGGTGTGGGTCTGCGACGCTGCGGGCGGCCCGTGAGCGGTGCGACGCACCCGGGGCGGGGCGGCCCAGCATCTGCCCGGCCCGAACACAGCGTCATACTCGGCGGTTGAATTCCACGACGGTGCGCCAGCTTTCCCGCGGCGCGCTCGTCTCTCGCACGAGATCGCCGTACACATCGGCGATCTCGGCCTCGTCGAAGCCGTCCGTGCCCAGCAGCCCGTTGATCGTGACGGTGGCGCAGTGCACGCCGTGCGGCGCCAGTTCGGCGGCGAATCCGCGGACGAGCGCGCGCAGCGCCGCCTTCTGCGCCGACAGCGACGGGGCACCGGGGGTCGGGGCGTCGGCCGCCGCCGAACCGGTGGCGAGGATCGTGCCGCGGCCGCGATCGATCATGCCGGGCGCCACAGCATTCGCGATGGTGGCCAGGCTGGTGGTGCCGATGGCCAGATCGGCGAGCAGATCGGCCTGCGTCAACGTGGTCGCGCCGGCGTCTCGCCACGTCGAGACATTGTGCACCGCAACGTCAAAGGCGCCGGCCTGCTGCGACAGCGCGTCGATCGCTGCGGTCAAGGCATCGGCGTCGGCGACGTCCGCCACCGCACCGACGGCGGACAGTCCTTCCGCGCCGAGCGACCGGGCCACGTCCGGCGCGGCCCGCCCGATCAGGCCGAGGGGTCGTCCGTCGGCGGCGAGCCGCCGGGCGATCGCCGCACCCAGGCGCGGGCCCGCACCGACCACCAACACCGCATCCGCACCGGAATTGACCATGCCGCCACCATATGACGGGTGCCCGGATCCGGTAGGCTACAGGGCGCGCAGGACGCATGCGTGCAGATCGAGCGGAAGGAAGGGTTACCGTGTTCGGTTCGTCGTACACGCGCGAGCGCCTGCTCGTCGGTACCCGCACCGCGATCGTCGCCGCTGTCTGCTCGTGTCCGCGCGGTCACTCCTGGGCCTGAGCCGGCACAGGCCGCATCGCGCGGTGCGCCCACCGGGGCTGCCACGCTCCTGACGGCGCAAGGCCTCTCGTTCGTCCCGCTCCGCCCGTTTTTTCACTGCCCGCTTCATTCGCGCCGTCGCTACGGTCTCGTCGCCGAACCATGCGAGGCGAACGCCACTACTTCCGTACGGAAATCGAAAAGCACCACTCGCCAACATGTCTCATAAGAATCGCACCTTCGAGGAGCTTCCCCCATGGCACAGATCTATTCGAACGTCACCGAACTCGTCGGCCGTACCCCGCTGGTCCGCTTGAACCGCATCACCGACGGCGCCGCGGGCACCGTGCTCGCGAAGCTCGAGTTCTACAACCCCGCCAACTCGGTGAAGGACCGCATCGGTGTGTCCATCGTCGACGCGGCCGAGGAGTCCGGCGAACTTCCCCCGGGCGGGACGATCGTCGAAGCGACCAGCGGCAACACCGGCATCGCGCTCGCCATGGTCGGCGCCGCCCGCGGGTACAAGGTCGTGCTGGCCATGCCGTCGTCGATGAGTCGTGAGCGGCGGGCGCTGCTACGCGCCTTCGGCGCGGAACTCGTGCTGACCGAGCCCAGCGAGGGGATGGCTGGTGCCGTCGCGCGCGCCGAGCAGATCGCCGCCGAACGGCCCGGGGCGGTGCTAGCTCGGCAGTTCGCCAACCAGGCGAACCCGCAGATCCATTACGCCACCACGGGTAAGGAGATCTGGGAGGACACCGACGGCGAGATCGCCGCGCTGGTCGCGGGTATCGGCACCGGCGGCACCATCACCGGCGCCGGGCGGTACCTGCGGGAGCACAAGCCCGACGTGAAGGTCTTCGGCGTGGAGCCGGCCGAGTCCGCCATCCTGAGCGGCAAGCCCGCCGGCCCGCACAAGATCCAGGGCCTGGGTGCGAACTTCGTCCCAGAGGTGTTGGACACCGCCATCTATGACGAAGTGCTCCCCGTCACAGGCGACGACGCGGTGCGGTACGCCCGGCGTGCCGCCACGGAAGAGGGTCTGTTGGTGGGCATCTCGTCCGGCGCGGCGTTGGCCGCGGCGAGCGAGGTCGCACAGCGACCGGAGTTCGCGGGGAAGACGATCGTGGCGGTGGTACCGGACTTCGGCGAGCGGTACGTCTCCACGCTGCTGTTCGAGGGGCTGGTGGACTGATCATGGCTGCCCTGTTGGTGGGGCCCGCATCGGCAGACTGGGGCGGTGCGCCGGACGATGCCGACGCCGAGACCGCAGACCTTGCGGAGCGCGGGAGCTCGGCCAGTTCGCGCGGCGGCCACATCGGTGTGCGCAGTCTGATGCTCGAGGACGTGCGCACCGCGCGCGAGCGCGATCCCGCCGCACGGTCGTTCATCGAGGTCGCGCTGTGCTATCCCGGTGTACACGCGGTGTGGGCGCACCGGATGTCGCACTGGATCTGGACGCGCGGCGTCGAATGGCGGCTGGTCGCCCGCATCGTCTCGCAGATCGCCCGCGCCGTAACGGGAATCGAGATCCATCCCGGCGCGGTGATCGGCCGCCGGCTATTCATCGACCATGGCATGGGTGTGGTGATCGGTGAGACCGCCGTGGTCGGTGATGACGTCACCATGTTCCACGGCACTACCCTGGGCGGCACGTCGATGAGCCATGGCAAACGGCACCCGACCGTCGGCAACGGCGTGCTGATCGGGGCTGGCGCCACGGTTCTCGGCCCGGTCACCATCGGCGACGGTGCCAAGATCGGCGCCGGAGCCGTGGTCGTTCGGGACGTGCCCGCCGGCATGGTCGCCGTCGGTCCTGCCGCCCGGATCCGCCCCGGCGCCGCCGGCACCGCTCACGGCCCCTGGGACGACCCGGCCATCTACATCTGAGCCCCGCCCGCTGAGCCCGCCCCCACCGAGCTTAGCGGGGACGCGCCATAGAATGAGCCGGACCGGCCGAGCGACCTCGGTGCCGGCAGGAGACCGATGGGGGTGTGTGCCATGGCATGGGGATCCATCTTTGCGGTGATCGCGCTGCTGATGATCGCGTTCGGCTGGTACGAGGGCAGCAAGGAACACAGCTGACCGCGTCAGCGGCGAACAGCGTCATACACGGGTCGCTCTCATGCTGCGTCGCAAAGGGTTTCAGTGCGAGTGCGGCACGTGTGGCATGAGCGCGCCGGGCGGCACGACGCCGAGCCGACCCGCCTGGTAGTCATCCAGCGCCTGAACCAGTTCGTCGCGGGTGTTCATCACGAACGGCCCGTAATGCACCATCGGTTCCCCGATCGGCTCGCCGCCGAGCAGCAGCACCTCCATGGAGGAGGTCCGGGAATCCTGCTTCGCGTCGGCCGCAAGAAGCAGCCGGTCGCCGCTTCCGAACGCCACCATGTTCCCGCCGTGCACCGCGGCACGCGACGGGCCCGCCGTCCCCGAGCCGGCGAACACGTACGCGAGCGCGTTGTAGGTCGGCTGCCAGGGCAGTGAGAGCTGCGCGCCCGGCGCGATGGACGCGTGCAGCATGGTGATCGGGGTGTGCGTCGAGCCGGGTCCGGTGTGCCCGTCGACGGTCCCCGCGATCACCCGCAGCAGCGCGCCCGCGTCCGAGGTCGCCAGCAGCAGAACGTCTTTCGCCTCGACCGGCTGATACTTCGGGGTGAGGAACTTGTCCTTCGCCGGCAGGTTCACCCAGAGCTGGAACCCGTTGAACAGGCCGCCCGCCTCGACCAAGTCCACCGGCGGCGTCTCGATGTGCAGCAGGCCCGCACCCGCCGTCATCCACTGCGTCGCGCCGGGGGTGATCAGCCCGCCGCCGCCGTGCGAGTCCTGGTGCCGGAAGGCGCCTTCCACCAGATACGTGACCGTCTCGAACCCGCGATGCGGATGCCAGTCGGTGCCCTTGGGCTCGCCGGCCTCGTAGTCGACCTCGCCCATGTGATCCATCATGATGAACGGGTCGGTGTACTGGTAGTTGAGCCCGGCCATCGTGCGGCGCACCGGGAAACCGAGCCCCTCGTAACCCGTCGGCCCCGTCGTCACGGCGAGCACCGGGCGCTCCGTTTCGGCCGGCTCGGCCCCCCGCACTCGCGGCAGGGTCATCGGATCTGCGGTGACTGCAGCCATGATCGGCTCCTTCCAGCGGCGGTTAGTTGTCGTGTCAACAAACACGCTCCGTGCCGAGCATATTCCCGCCCATGACGTTGTTCCAGTGTGCGCCCGTTCGTTCGCCATGGCTCGGCCCGCGGTGGGCCCTTCAGCAAGCCCCACGGCCGACCCGCGACCGGCCCCAGCCACCGCCCGGATCGAGCCCTCAAGCGCACTGTCCGGGCACCGTGGCGCACCCGGGTCGCGACATGGTAAGCACGTCGTCATGACGAACGGAATGGGCGGTCCACGGGATTACGTCATCCTCGGTCGCACAGCTACGCGGGTATCGCGGCTGTGCTGCGGCACCATGACGTTCGGCGCCGAGGCGGACGAGGACACCTCCGCGCAGATCTACGCCCGGGTGCGCGACGCCGGCATCAACTTCTTCGACACCGCCGACATGTACGGAACCGGCACGGCGGAGCGGATTCTCGGCCGGTTGATGGTCGGTGACCGCGATGATCTGGTGGTCGCGTCGAAGGCCTACTTCCCGATGGGCGAGGACGCCAATGCCGGCGGGCTCGCGCGGCGGCACCTCGTCCGGGCCGTCGAGGCGTCACTTTCCCGGCTCGGCACCGACCGGCTCGACCTCTACTACGTCCATCACTTCGACGACGTCACCCCGATCGAGAGCGTGATGCGCACGCTGGACGACCTGCAGCGCGCGGGGAAGGTCGTCTACCTGGGCGTGTCCAACTGGGCCGCGTGGCAGATCGCGACCGCGCTCGGCGTCAGCGCCCGCGAGCACCTCGCGAGATTCGATGTGGTGCAACCGATGTACAACCTGGTGCGGCGCCAGGCGGAGGTGGAGATCCTGCCGCTCGCCGTCGCCGAGGGCCTGGCGGTGGTGCCGTACAGCCCGCTCGGGGCCGGGCTGCTCACCGGCAAGTACGGGATCGACCGGCGACCACACACCGGGCGGCTGGTCGAGAACCAGAAGTACATGGACCGCTATAGCCTGCAGACGGATTACGACGTCGCCGACCGTTTCACCGCGGTCGCCGCCGAGATCGGCGTCGCGCCGGCCAGTCTCGCCGTCGCATGGGTGCTTGCGCACCCCGCTGTCACCGCGCCCATCATCGGTGCGCGCAACCTCGACCAGCTCGAGAGCTCCCTCGCCGCACTCGATATCGATATGACGACGGAGTTGCGTGCCCGGATCTCCGCCCTGTCGCCGACCCCGCACCCGGCCACCGACCGGACCGAGCAGCTTCGGGCCTGAGCCCGGCACGAGTAGGCTGATATCGGTTATGAAACACATCATCTGGGACTGGAACGGCACGCTGTTCCACGACATCGACGCGGTGGTCGGCGCCACGAACGCGATCTTTCAGGATTACGGGGTGGAGGAGCTCACGCCGGACACGTTCCGCGCCACCTACACCCGACCCATCTGGGTGGCCTACGAGCACTTCCTGGGCAGACCGCTTCGCGACGGCGAGTGGCGGTATCTCGACGACGGCTACCACAAGCACTACCACGAACTGATGAAGGCGTGCGATCTCGACTCCACCGCACTGACGGCGCTCCAGACGTGGCGTGCGGACGGCGGAACGCAGTCGTTGCTCTCGATGTGGTGGCACGATCGGCTCGTTCCCACGGTGCACGGCTACGGCATCGACGACTACTTCAGCCGCGTCGACGGGCTGCGTGGCGAGGGCGGGGGACCGAAGGCCGGCCACATGGCGGCGCACCTCGCGGCGCTCGGGCTCGATCCGGCGGATGTCCTGGTGGTCGGCGACAGCGTCGACGATGCCGACGCCGCGTCTGCCCTGGGAGCCCGCGCGGTGGTCTACACCGGAGGCATGTCCTCACGAGAAGCGTTGGCAGCCACTGGGGTTCCCGTCGTCGACTCCCTCACCGACGCGCTCGACTACACCTGAGTCGGCCTGAGACGGCTGCTGCGCCGGGTCGGATCTGCGCCAAGAGACACGCCCGGGAATGCGCGGCAGCCGCGCCTCGTAGAGTGACGCTGTGGCGGATCTTGGCAGCGGCGACGGGGCGGCGGAACGCGCGTCGGCGAAGGTTTCGAGTATGACGCTGTTCGGTGCGCGCACGTTCTGGCGACCGACATCCGGCCGGAGTTTCGGGCTGGTGGTGCTCGGTGCCGCGATGTGGGGCACCGATCCGCTCTTCCGTAGCGGGCTCACCACCGACATCCCGGCCTCGACGATTGTGCTGGTGGAACACCTGCTGCCGGTGGCGATCGTCCTGCCGCTGGTGGTGCGTGGCCTGCGCCGCGCGTGGCGCACGTTCGAGGCGCGAGACTGGCTCACGCTCGGTGTGCTGGGCGTCGGCTCGTCGGCGCTGGCGACGGTGCTCTTCACGATGTCGTTCGCGATCGCATTCGCGCACCACAGTGCGACCACACCGGTTCTGCTGCAACAGATCCAGCCGCTCATCGCGATCGCCGCCGCCTGGCTCTTGCTGCGCGAGCGGCCGCGATTGCTCTTCGTACCGTTCCTCGTCGCCGGGTTGGTCGGCGCCTATCTGGTGGCGTTCGCCCATCCGACCGAGATCGGCGCGCTGGAATGGGAGTCCGCCCTCTTGGCCGTCGGAGCGGCGACCCTCTGGGGCCTCGGCACCGTGCTGGGACGCCGGCTGTCCGCGAAGGTCCCGTTCGGTGAGCTGACCGCCCTGCGGCTGGTGGTCGGGCTGGTCGCGGCCGCGGCCATGGCGATCTCCCGCAACGAGGTCTGGCCGCTCGCCCACCTCGACGCGAAGACGGTGCTCGCCCTCGTCGCGCTGGCGTTGGTGCCGGGGCTCTTCAGCCTGCTCGTCTACTACCGCGGCCTGCGCGGAACGCCCGCCTCCGCAGCCACTCTCGGCGAACTCGGGTTCCCGCTGACGGCGCTGATCATCGGGTTCGTCGCATTGCACGATTCGCTGTCGCTCACCCAGTGGGCCGGGGCCGCGCTGCTCACCGCCACGATCACGGTGATGGGGACGACCCGGCCGCAGGGGACTCCGACCGGCGTACAGGTGCCGGCGATGGTACCGGCATCGGCACCCTGACGACCCCGGCATACCTGAGCTTCTGGGCTCCTGGGTTCCTCGGGCTCGTTGGGCTCGTTGGGCTACGCGGTCGGAACGGCCGGAACCAGCAGCCCGCCGTTGGTCCACTCGGACCACGGCATATTCCACCAGCCCCACCCGTCCCAGGACGGCTGCATCGTCCCGGTCTTGTTCGCACCCGGGTACTCCACCACGTCGCCCGGGATGGAGAAGTTGTAGAACCACTCGGCATCCCCGACGTCGAGATTCGTGCACCCGTGAGACGTGTTGCGGCTTCCGATATTTCCGGTGTTCCAGCTCGCCGCGTGGATGAACTCGCCCGAGTTCGTGATGCGCACCGACCACGGCACCATCACGTCGTACGGGTGCGGGTCGCCCGGTTCGGTCTTCATCTCGACGGTGCCGTCGGGCAGCGGCTTGTGGGTCTTCGGGTCGACCGAGCCCTTCTCCATCACGACCTTCACGCCATCATAGGTGGGCGTCGAGGCCGAGCCCAGCGACACCGGGAGGTTCTTCACCACCTGGCCGTCGCTGGTCACCGTCATCATGTGTTGCGCGTTGTTCACCTGAGAGATGTGCGCGGCGCCGATGTTGAAGGTCAACGTGAGACTGTCGTCGTAGACGAGCCCGTCACCGGCGGACAAGCCCTGAACCGGCATGTTGACGGCGATCTGGGAATGCGCCGGCCAGTACTTCTGCTCGCGGTAGAGCGCCTCCAGCTGGTAGCCCGGCACGGTCGGCTTCTGCCAGAACCACGCCCCGGTCGCCGGCTGCCCGTTCACCGTGACGGTGGTCGCCTTCTCGAACGCCGCGGCATCGGTGGGCGCGGCCGAGAACAGCACCACCACCGCCATGCCCACCCCGTAGGTCGATCCGTCGGCCTCGAACGTACTGACGTGCACGGGCTGCGCCGGCGCGGTACTGGTAGACGGCGACGACGATACGATCGTCGATGACGCTGTTCCGGTCTGCGCACCCGACGTGTCGGCCGAGCCGCTGGTGCTACTCGATGCGGCGCCGGGCGTCGATCCGTCGGAGGTGCCGGTGTTGTTCTGTGCGGCGGGGGTGACGGTCGTCGTGACCACCGCCGTGCCGCCCGCGGAGCACGCCGTCGCTGCAAGCGTGGCGAGGACGGTGGCGGCGACGAGGCCGATCCTTCGAGACGTTCGCCGATGGGGTCGCATGCGGACATGTCTATCGAAGGCGCCTAGGTGATTCACCGGGTCATGTTGCCGTGTCAGTTTGTCAGAAACATGAGAACGCCATGTGAACCCGCCTCGGCTCGGTGTGTTGTTCGCCCCATGACGACCCTGCCGTGTCGCGGGCGAGGCGATTCGCCGGGCCGGGAGTGGGTCGCCGCGCCGATATGCTGGCCTTCGTGACGACGCATGCCCGCACGGCAGGAATCGAGCGCCGCGCGCTGATCCGCCGGCCTTCGCCGCGCCTGGACGCCGGCCTCGTGACGCACCAGGAGAGGGTGCCGGTCGATGTGGACGCGGCGCTCGACCAGTGGCACGGTTACGTCTCCGCGCTCACCGAAACCGGTTGGACCACCGTTAATGTCGACCCTGCCGACGAGTGCGCCGACTCGGTCTTCGTCGAGGACACGGTCGTGATGATCGACGAGATCGCCGTGCTCACCCGGCCGGGAGCCGCGACGCGTCGCGACGAGACTGCCGGCACTGAAAAGGCGGTGCGCGACCTCGGCTATGACGTGCTGGCGATGACCGGACCGGGCACATTGGACGGTGGCGACGTGCTGAAGGTCGGCGACGTCGTCTACGTCGGCCGCGGCGGCCGGACCGATGCGGCCGGTCTCGCCGAGTTCCGCCGGCTCGTTGAACCGCTCGGCAAGCGCGTGATCGGCGTGCCGGTGACGAAGGTGTTGCACCTGAAGTCGGCCGTCACGGCCTTGCCCGATTCCACGATCATCGGCTGCCCTTCGCTCGTCGACGATCCGTCCTTCTTCCCGCACTTTCGACCAGTGCCGGAGGAAACCGGTTCGCACGTCGTGGATCTCGGTGACGGCCGGCTGCTCATGGCCGCCTCCGCGCCACGCAGTGCGGACCTGCTTGCCGACCTCGGCTACACGCCGGTGCCCGTCGACATCTCCGAGTTCGAGAAGCTGGAAGGGTGCGTCACCTGTCTGTCGGTGCGGCTTCGGCACCGCCCGCGCAGCGGCGAATAGCGTCATACCCGGTCGCCGGTGCCCCGTGGCGCGGTCGCGACGGCGGGGCAGCGCGCGGCAGGTGGCATCGCCTCCCGTCCGGCGCTGGGCACTGCTCATGCCTACCGAACATTACCTGCCGGCGGTGCTTGCAGTGTCCACAACTCGTGCTCGGTCGGGCTGCGGGAGCGTTCCCCCGAAAACGCTCCGCTGCAGGTCAGCGTGGGTGTCACGAGGCCGCCGCCGAGGGGGTCTTCGCGCGCGGGTCCGATTTCTGCACACGGCGCGGAACGTGCCCGGCGGGGAGCCAGTAAATGTAACCAAATGTAACGGAGGTGCGTTACATTTGGGGCGTGGCGACTGCAACCGAGGTTCCCCAGGTGCTGCTGGCCCGGCTGCGGCGGGCTGGCGGGGACACCGACAACATCGAGCTGAAGTCAGCGGCGGGTGGTCTGTCCACATCGCTCACGAGCAGCCTGTGCGCGTTGTCGAACCTTCCGGGCGGTGGATAGGTTGTGCTCGGTTTCGATGAAAAGGCCGGATTCGCCCCCGTTGTCAGCGCGACGCAGTCACACTAAGCAGGTCTGAGAATAGCGAGTCGTCGGAGATGCGGAAGTAGTGGCCATGCGTCTTCATGATCGTGTCGATGCTGTCAGCGGCCACGAGAACGATCTCAAGATTCTCGTCGCCACTGTGCGCTGCCTCTGCAGCTTCGTAAGCGGCGGTTGCCTTCGTCGTATCCCGGAACTGTTCCTGACTGAGTAGACGCCCCTCGCTGTGGCTGAAAACCAAGAGGACATGCACTGTCTTTGCCACTCCATCACCTTTTCGTCTGCTACCGCCGATAGTAACCAGCCCGGACGACCGCGCCACGGGCAGCGCTGAACCGGTCCAACATTGCGGGGGTGATCCGACCACCATACTCGCCAGCGTGGATCACGTCACCCGCAGCCACGAAGTACTCCATCATGTCGGCAGGTCCCGAGCCGTCCTTGAGTGTTAACTCGTGCCGTGAGTCTGCGGCTTCCACGGCGTCGGCCCACTGTTGCTGACCTTGCGTTCGCAGCTGCACCTCGATGCGACGGCCGTCCCGCTCCACGATGATGTGCAGCGCGCGGTAGCCTGACGCGTTCGGGTTCGTGACATAGTCGCGAGTCCGTATAACGCTTGCAGCCCAGGTTTTCTCAAGATGCTCGCGAACGCGCTGGAGGTCGGCGGGCGACTCGAATACGACCCGACAGCCGCCGATGTCTTCGAGCCGCGACAGCTTGCTATTACCCATCCGTGCGAGCTTGCGGATGATCCGTGGCCTGCGCTTCAGACGTTGTGTCACGACACCTGTGACGTGTTCGGCACGCACAAATGCGGAAAGCCCAATTCGAACCTTGAGCAGCGGAAGCTCGTGTGCTCGTCGGAATGCATTCAGGACCGCTACGGCCTCAAGCTCGGCGATCTCCGGCATGGGCTTCTGCAGCGGTGCGCTGTGCCAGTAGTCGACCAGAGCCCATCCGCACTTGTCGATGTAGCTGCGCGAAGGTAGACCGTCGTTCGGCAAATTGATCACGACGCCTCCCCTTCGTCGCCGAGGTTCTCGACGGCGAAGGCGAATCCGTCGCCTTCCGCTCCGTCGAGCGCTTGCAGGACCGACAGCGCGAGCTCCTCGCCGGGTGCGGCGAAATCGAGGTCGGTCGAGAACCGACCGGCGTTGCCGGCACGGAACTTTCGCAGCGCGGTGCCGTCTTTGAATACGAGCCCTTGATCGAAGAGCCCCGCTTCGTGCAGGTGGTGGAGCGCGTGGTCCTGCGCGATGTCGAGCAGTGCGGCATCGCGGCCGCCCTTTGCGCCTTGGTAGTGGCGGACCAGGTGACCTTCGGTGACGCGGGTCATGATCCGCCCCCGAGGCCGAGGTACGGAGCCAAGAGTGTGTCGTTGACCTTGGTCAGTGTGTCGAAACGGCCACCTGACTGACGAGGGCCGAACCATGCCGTCATGCGGAAAGGCGGGAATTGATCCATGAGCCACTTTGCTCCGTCTGTATTGCCGAGCACGAGTAACAGATACGCCGCACGCTGCCGCACAGCCGCGGGGGCGTGGGCAAGCAACCGCCCTACTCGCCTCTCGTTGAACCTTTCTCCCTGCTTATCCGTCGACGCTTCAAGCCATTGGGCGAGGCCGGCGACATCCCTGTAGCCTGACGGCCGGGTGGCGATGCCGACCAAGAGACCGTTGAGGTTCCATGACCGAAGCCCGGCGACATGGGCGATTTCTTCGTCCGGAATGCCGACTCGGACGTAGCGCCAGTCACCGGTCAACGCCTTCGGGAACGCCTCGTCCTCGGGGAGCGCAACGACCTCCTGCCCGGGGATGCGCTGGGCGAGGTCGAGGACGGACGCGGCCGACTCCATCGCGAGCACGCCGCCCCAATCCGGATCGACGGCGCGCTGGGCACGAAACTCGATGAACCGGTCGCCGGAACCGTGCGCCCCGCCGCGAGCACCAGGGAGGAACTCCCAGGCGTTGCGGGTGCGCAGCTTGCCGAGCCAGCCGTCGCGCTGGAGCTCGTAGGCTAAGCGGCGGGGGTCGCCGCTCATTCCAAGTTGGCGCATGACAGTAGCGAGTCGCTCGACGGTGACGACCATGTCGCCCTCGAGTTCGAGCTGTTCGACGACCGGTGAGACCGACCGGGTGATGACACGAGCCACTGTCACTTGCCCCCTTTGTTTGGTTGATAGTAACGAAGAGCGGGTGCGATTGACAGTAATCAGCTTCTCGGCGTGGCGCAGGTCGCCGCTCGACGCCGGGGGTTTGCGCCGGGGCCACCTGGTTCGTCTGGTGCCCAGAGTGGGCCCTGGGGTCATTGCGGAGCGGTTCTCATGGGTGCCCTCGCAGGGCGGCGTCGAGGTACCCATGGCGGTGTGAACAGGCCGAGCGGGCGACGGGATCCCCTACTGCGTCGCTTCGCTCCGCAGCGGGCGGTCGCCTGAGGTGACCGGGCGGGCGACGGGATCCCCTACTGGCTCGGCTGGCGCCTCGCCAGCGGGGGCGGTCATTTGAGGTGACCGGGCGGGCGACGGGATCCCCTACTGGCTCGGCTGGCGCCTCGCCAGCGGGGGCGGTCATTTGAGGTGACCGAGCGGGCGACGGGATCCCCTACTGGCTCGGCTGGCGCCTCGCCAGCGGGGGCCCACTCGATTCCGGTGCCAATTGATGCGAATGAGCCCTAACCCCCTTGCTTCGCGGCGGGGGTTAGGGCTCATTCGCATCGAGCGGGCGACGGGAATCGAACCCGCGCTTTCAGCTTGGGAAGCTGAAGTTCTGCCACTGAACTACGCCCGCAGCGACCGTGACGGTACGCGGCGACTATACCGAATCGGCGCCGCCTGGATACAACTGCTCGGTGCCGAACAGGGCCGGCCCCTCGGACTCCGGCACGCCCTCGGCGAGCAGCATGCGACGTTTGGTCAGCGCCCCGCCGTGCGCCGAGAATCCGCCGATCGAGCCGTCCGCGCCGAGCACGCGGTGGCACGGCACGATGATCGGGAACGGGTTGGCCCCCATCGCTCGGCCGACGGCTCGCGCCAGGCCAGGGCTGCCGAGGCGCTCCGCGATCTGCCCGTAGGTGAGCGTGTGGCCGGGCGTGATGGTGCGGGTGATGGCGTAGGTCCGCCGCAGAAACGGTGTGAGGCCCGACATGTCGAGTTCGACGTCGGCGAGGTCGTCGCGCGAGTCGCCCGCGAGCAGGGCGCGGATGCGCTCGACCGTGGCCCGCACCGCATCCGGCGGCTGCGCCTCCACCGCCCCTGGCTGCGCCACAACGAGCGTCTCCCGCACCTCGTCCGCTGTGTCCTCCGGAAGCTGCACGCCGGTGATACCGCCCGGGCCCCAAGCGATCCCGCATGGACCGATCGCCGTCTCGAATACCGCATATCCGACCGGTGCATCGCTCACCGGGTCCGCGCGCACCTCAATGTCCGAGCCCTCCGGCGGAGCGTCTCCCGGATCAACGTCCGCCGGATCCGCGACCTCCAGATCGTCCCCGTCGGCGCTTGCGCCACGAGCAGCGTCATACCCGGTCGGCAAGGCGGACGAATGGGCACCCGATTGCGACATGCCACCATCCTGCCTGGTCGCCCGCTCCGGTTACGCTAACCGGCATGCTGCTGTCGGATCGGGACCTGCTTGCCGAGATCGAGGCCGGGCGCCTCGCGGTCGACCCGTTCGATGCGACGTTGGTGCAGCCGTCGAGCATCGACGTGCGCCTCGACCGGCTGTTCCGCGTGTTCAACAACGGCAAGTACACGCACATCGACCCGCGGATCCAGCAGGACGAGCTCACCACCCTGGTCGAGATCTCCGGCGACGAGGCGTTCGTGCTGCACCCGGGGGAGTTCATCCTGGGGTCCACCTACGAGTGTGTGACGCTGCCGGACACGCTCGCGGGGCGCCTGGAGGGCAAGTCGTCGCTCGGGCGGCTGGGCCTGCTGACGCATTCCACGGCCGGGTTCATCGATCCGGGGTTCTCCGGGCACATCACGCTCGAGTTGTCGAACGTGGCGAACCTGCCGATCACACTGTGGCCGGGCATGAAGATCGGGCAGCTCTGCGTGTTCCGGCTCTCCTCCGCGTCCCTGCACCCCTACGGATCCGCCGTGTACGGCTCGCATTACCAGGGTCAGCGCGGGCCGACCCCGTCGCGCTCGTGGCAGAACTTCCGCCGCGACGACGTGACGCGGTGATTGCCTGACGCGGTGATGCCGTAACACGGTGACGCGGTACCGGTATGCATGGCGGTTCGATAGCGAGCGCGTCCCTTCCTCGCCACGACGATGGGCCGGGCGACAGGATGCCCTACGACGTACCCTACGTATATGACGAAGACCAGCGTGTACCTCTCGGACGAGGACGTCGAGCGGTTGGCCCTCCTGGCGCAACGCGAAGGGACATCGCAGGCCGAAGTCATTCGCCGGGCGATCAACCAATACCGGCCGCAGGGACGCGGTGACCGCCACTTCACGGTCGCGGCGAGCGGCCAGGGGTCGGGCCGCTCGATCGCAGATGTTCCCGAGGAGGAGCAACTCGCCGGGTTCGGCTCGTGACTCTCATCATCGACGCCGCGCCCGTGGTGGCGATGGCCGATCGGAACGACCCGATAGGCAAGTCGGTCCTCGACATCCTTGAGCAGGAAAGCGGAGACCTGATTGTTCCCGCGCCCGTGTCGGCCGAGATCGACTACCTGCTCGGTGTCCGTCTCGGCCGTGCCTCCCGATTGGCGTTCCTCGACGACTGTGCCGCCGGCCGCTTTACGGTCAGCGGGTTGACGCGGGCCGAGCACGGGACGGTGCGGGATCTCGAGCAGCAATTCGCGGATCTGGATGCCGGATTGGCTGATCTCAGTGTCGTGGTCCTGGCGCACCGGTACGGCACACGGCGCGTCCTGACCTTCGACCAGCGGGACTTCCGAGTACTTCGGCTGCCGGGAGGCGACCCGCTCACCCTGCTGCCGTACGACGCCCCGTGACTGTGGTGCTGCGACACGGTGATTCGGCGGGCGGGCGGCCTACCCGGCCGGTATCGTCCGCAGGTGGCGGGCGGCGTCGACCGGGTATGACGAAGTTCTGCGCCGAGCCCCGTCCTGGGAAGCATGACGGGAGACGCCGTGGGAGAGGGGCTTGACGCGCGATGAGCGTGGATGCGCTGGCGATCGTCCTCTGGGCGCTGTGCGTGGCGGTGACGGTCGCCGCCGTGGTGCTGGTGGTGCGCACGATCACGCGGATGGTGCGGATCGTGCACCTGGGGCAGCCGGACAACACCCGATCCGCCTCGCCGGGGCGACGCCTGCTGACGATGCTGCGCGAGACCTTCGGCCACACGCGGATGTTCCAGTGGTCGGCGGTGGCCGCGGCGCACTGGTTCGTGTTCGCCGGATTCATCGTGCTGTCGCTGCTGGTGCTGGAGGCGTACGGCGAGGTGATCTCGCCGCGGTTCGAGCTGCCGCTGCTCGGCGGCTGGGGCGTGTGGAACATCGTCGTCGAGATCCTCGGCGTGACAACGGTTGTCGGCGGCGTGGTGCTGATCGTCTTCCGACAGCTGGCGCATCCGCGGCGGGCCGGGCGGCGCTCGCGGTTTACCGGCTCCTCGTTCTGGCAGGCGTATTTCGTCGAGATCGTCGTGGTGATCGAGGGTCTCGGCGTGCTACTGGTGCGCGCGTTCAAGTCCTCGGCCGGATATCTCGACGCGCCGTCATGGTCGGATCCGGTGGCGCGCGGCCTGGGAGCTGCCCTCGGCGGCGGCGACGCGGCGATCCGGCTGATGGCGTCGGTCAAGGTGTTCTCCGCGATGGTGTGGATCATCGTGATCGCGCTGAACATCACCATGGGCGTCGCCTGGCACCGATTCACGGTGTGGCCCAACGTCTTCTTCAAGCGGGAGGCGTCGGGCGCGCCGGCGCTGGGCGCGCTGAAGCCGATGATGTCGAACGGCGCCCCGATCGATTTCGAGAAGGCCGACCCGGAGGTCGACGTGTTCGGCGCCGGGAAGATCGAGGACTTCTCCTGGAAGGGGTTCCTGGACTTCACCACCTGCACGGAATGCGGCCGGTGCCAGACCCAGTGCCCCGCGTGGAACACCGGAAAGCCGTTGTCCCCCAAGCTATTGGTGATGTCGCTGCGCGACCACGCCTACGCGAAGGCGCCGTACCTGCTGGCCGGCGGCGGGACCGATTCGGGCGGTAACGAGAAGCTCTCGGAAGCGGAACTGGCCGAACTGCGGCATCGGGATCCGCTCGCCGCGCTGGAGGCCGGACGGCCGCTGGTGGGCGGTCCTGACGTGAACGGCATCATCGACCCGGACGCGCTCTGGGCATGCACCAACTGCGGCGCGTGCGTCGAGCAGTGCCCGGTCGACATCGAACACGTCGACCACATCGTGGACATGCGCCGCTACCAGGTGATGATCGAATCCGAGTTCCCCACCGAGCTCGGCACCCTGTTCAAGAACCTGGAGAACAAGGGAAACCCCTGGGGACAGAACCAATCCGGCCGCCTCGACTGGGCCAAGGACCTACCGTTCGAGATACCCGTGGTCGACGGGCCCATCGGCGACGATGTCGAGTACCTGTTCTGGATCGGCTGCGCCGGCGCCTATGACGACCGAGCCCGCCGCACCACGCGCGCCACCGCGGAGCTATTGCACATCGCCGGGGTGGGCTTCGCGGTACTCGGCGAGGGGGAGACCTGCACGGGTGACCCGGCCCGACGCGCCGGGAACGAGTTCCTGTTCCAGATGCTGGCGCAGCAGAACGTGGAGACGCTGGGCGAGGCGTTCGGGGAGCGGGAGCGCAAGAAGATCATCGCGACCTGTCCGCACTGCTTCAATACCTTGCTGAACGAGTACCCGCTGCTCGGCGGGTACTACGAGGTGCTGCACCACACGCAGGTGCTGAACCGGCTGGTGCGGGAGAAGAAGCTGGTACCGGTCGCGGACCCCGGACGGGACGCGAAAGTCCCTGTGACATACCACGATCCGTGCTTCTTGGGCCGTCATAACCGGGTGTACGAGCCGCCGCGCGAGGTGCTCGCCGCCGCCGGACTCGCCCAGTCCGAGATGCCCCGGCACCACGAGCGGGCGCTGTGCTGCGGCGCCGGCGGGGCGCGCATGTGGATGGAAGAGAAGATCGGCAAACGGATCAACCTGGAGCGCACGGACGAGGCGCTCGCGACCTCCGCGAAGAAGATCGTGACCGCCTGCCCGTACTGCAACATCATGATCGGCGACGGGCTCACCGCCCGGCAGGCCGAGGGGCTCGGCGAAGGCGTCGAGGTGCTCGACGTCGCGCAGATGCTGCTGACATCCGTGAAGGGCTGACCGCCGTCATAGGATGCGCGCGGGGCACCCGCGGGGCGTATCACGACTGTTTGTGATCTCGATCGCAAACTGCACCGATTCAGGGGAACCTGATGTGTAATTGGTGAGCCGACCCTGGATGCGATGGTGTTCACCGGCAGACGGCGCTCACAAGGCGTGGCAGTCGAGCTTGGGCGATGCGGAAGGTTCGATTCCTTTCGGCGGCACGCAGCGGGATGTCCGACTGGCCACGAGCCGGCCGGGCGTCTCGCTTTTCAATGCCTTCTTCCAAGACTTTGCCCGCAAGATCATCTCTGGGTGCGATGCGCGTCGCCTGGGGGCGCCGAACTTTCCCGACGGACGACCTTCTGTCAGTGCGACCGTCTCGCCGGGCTGAACGAGAAGTCCCCGCCGTCGGATTCCACCCGAATGACGTGGTTCACCGCGTTGATCAGCGCTAGGTGCGTGAACGCCTGCGGGAAATTGCCCAGATGGCGGCCGGACACCGGGTCGAGCTCCTCCGCGTACAGGCCGAGCGACGAGGCATGCGCCAGCAGTTTCTCGCACAGCGCACGCGCCCGGGCGTGCTCGCCGATCTCGGCCAGCGCGGAAACCAGCCAGAACGAGCAGATCGTGAAGCTGCCCTCCACGCCGGACATGCCGTCGTCCGTGGACTCGGTCCGGTAGCGCAGCACCAGACCATCATGGGTGAGCTCGTCGGCGATCGCGAGAACCGTTGCGCGGATGCGTTTATCGTCCGGCGGCAGGAACCGCACCAGCGGAGCGAGCAGCAGCGACGCGTCGAGATTTGTTGTCCCGTAATGCTGGATGAGTACGCCGCGGTCGTCGACGCCGTTCGTCAGGACGTCCTCGCGGATCTCATCGGCGATGGCCTGCCACGAGCGCGCCTGGTCCGGCGAATCGTGCAACTCGGCGAGCCGAGCGCCGCGGTCCATGGCCACCCAACACATGATCTTACTCATGGTGAAATGCTGTGGCGCGCCGCGCATTTCCCAGATCCCCTGGTCCGGTTCGCGCCACCGCTTGGCGGTGCATTCGACCTGCGCGACCACGATGGGCCATAGCTCTTCCGGCATCTGGTCCCGTGATCGGGTGTGCAGGTAGACGGAATCCAAGAGTGCGCCCCAGACGTCGTGCTGGTGTTGATCGAACGCACCGTTGCCGACACGGACGGGTCGGGCGTCGCCGTAACCCGACAGGTGATCCAGGGTGGACTCCGTCAACTTCCGCTCGCCGCCGACCCCGTACATGACCTGCAGGTGGTTCGGATCTCCCGAGGCGACATCGTGGATGAAGTAGAAGAAGTCGTCCGCCTCCCGGTCGAAGCCCAGTGTGTAGAGCCCCCACAGGGCGAACGTGGAATCGCGGATCCAGGTATAGCGATAGTCCCAGTTCCGTTCCCCGTGCGGGGTTTCGGGCAGGGAGGTTGTGGCGGCGGCCATCACCGCGCCCGTCGGCGAGTACGACAATCCCTTGAGGGCCAGAGCCGACGACTGCAGGTAGGCGCGCCATGGATGGTCGGGAAATGCCCCCTGGAACAACCACTGTCGCCAGAAGTCCGCCGTCTGTTCGATCATCACGTCCGCTTCGTGAACATCGGCTGGGCCGGGAAGTTCCGAGAACGCCAATGCGACGAACTCCTTTTCGCCCTCCCGCATCCGGGTGCTGCCGGTCACGATCCGCCCCTCCAGACCCATCCGGATCGAACTGGTGAGCGTCAGCGTGGGCTGGCCGTCGGCGGTGGCCACCACGGTGTTGTAACCGTCGCCCACGTAGGCGAGATCGGCAGGGGTGCGGTCGTAATCGAACGCGGGCCGACAGTGCACCGACAGGTCGACGGTCCCGTAGACGCACGTCATCGTGCGCACCAGGACGTGCGAGGCATCCGAATCCGTCGGCGCCCGGCGATGTGTCGACGATCGCTCGTCGACGTGGTGCCACGGTCCGACGGCCAACGCGTCGCGCACGAGGAGCCACCCGGTGGGCGTCTGCCACGTCGTCTCCAGCACCAGGGTGCCCGGCAGATAACGGCGGGCCGCGGGCACCTGGGTGCCGAAGGGGCCAACCCGGAACGACCCCGCCGACCGGTCGAGTAGCGACGTGAAGAGGCTCGGCGAATCCGGCCGTGGTACGCACATCCATTCCACCGCGCCGGACGGTGCGATGAGGCAGTTCGTCTCGCAATCCGACAGGAAGGCGTAATCGGCGATGGACGGAAAGTCCGGACGTTCGGCGTGCTGGTCGGTCTCGCGATCGATGAAGCCGCTCGCGCTCATCCCGGCATCTGTCGCATCGGCGGTGACGGCGTTCGCGTCGCCGGCCTTCGCTGCGCTCGTGCGCGTAGGGGTGCGGCTGTGCTTGGCCCTATTCTGCTCTGCTCTGCTCTTCTCTGCGCTGTTCTTCGCTGCCGTCGTATCCATCACCCCATTGTGATCAAGCGGACGCTGCCTCGCAGGGCGACCACATCCGAATCCGCGGTACTGCCTAGTCTGAACCAGTGACCGCACGCACCCGTACCCCCGACGGCAGCTCGCTCGGGGTGACGAGCTGGGGTCCCGGGCCGCTCATCGCGGTCGCCGTCTCCGTCGTGCTGTGGGCGTCTGCATTCGTCGGGATCCGTTACGCCGCAGCGTATCTCTCGCCCGGCCCGCTCAGCGTGCTGCGCCTGGGCGTGGGCACGGTCGCCCTAGGCGCGCTGGCCCTGATCCGCCGCGATCCGCTGCCGCGTGGTCGTGACTGGTGGCCGATCCTCGCGATCGGCGTCCTGTGGTTCGGCGTCTACAACGTCGCCCTCAACGCCGGCGAGCGCGTGTTGGATGCCGGCACCGCCTCGATGGTGGTCAATGTGTCGCCGATCCTGATCGCCCTGCTCGCGGCCTGGGTACTCAAGGAAGGCTTCCCGAAGAGCCTGCTGGTCGGCCTGGCCATCGCGTTCGCCGGCTCCGTCGTGGTGGGCATCGCCTCGTCCCGGGGCGGCAGCGCCCGGCCCGTGGTCGGCGTGCTGCTGTGCCTGCTTGCCGCGGTGGTCTACGCCGTCTCCGTGGTTATGCAAAAAGGTGTGCTGCAACGGGTTTCGGCCATTCAGGTCACCTTCCTGAGCTGCTCCATCGGCCTTGTCTGCACACTGCCGTTCGCTCCACAACTGTTCCGGGAGCTCGCCGTCGCTCCGCCGGGCGTGCCCGTTGCCGTCGCCTATCTCGGCGTCTTCCCGACCGCGATCGCCTTCACCACGTGGGCGTACGCGCTGCGGTTCCTGCCCGCCGGAAGGCTCGGCGCCACCACTTACGCCGTGCCCGCGCTGGTGATCCTGATGTCCTGGATGCTGCTCGCCGAGGTGCCGACATGGGGTGCCGTTGTCGGTGGGATCATGTGTCTGGCCGGGGTGGCGGTCGCCCGCCGCCGGTAGACATCACTCGCGTTCCGTCGCGACATCGCCACCGGGTATGACGCTTCTCGGCGCGTCCCGCGCCCGTGCGTCTCCGTGCGGCCCGGCGTAGGGTTCCCCCGTGCCGACCGAACACCGCAGCGCCGCGCGGGCGCTCCCCTTCGCCACGGTGCTCGGGGTGCTCTTCCTGACCTTCCTCGACACCACTATCGTCACAGTGGTTCTCGGGGACATCCAGTACACGCTCGGGGCCGGCGTGATCCCGCTGCAGTGGGTGGTCAACGCTTATGCGCTGCCGTTCGCCGCGCTGATGCTGTTCGCCGGGTCGCTCGGCGACAGGCTCGGCCGGAAGAAGCTCATGGTGATCGGCATCGTGGTCTTCTGTGCCGGTTCGGTGGTGTGCGCACTCGCACCGACGGTCGGCGCCCTGATCACCGGGCGCGCGATCATGGGGATCGGCGCCGCGGCGTCCGAGCCGGGCACGCTGTCCGTGATCCGACACCTGTTCCCGGATCGGAAGAGTCGCGCGCGGGCCATCGGCGGCTGGGCCGCGGTCGCCGGAATGTCCCTGGCCCTGGGACCCGTCATAGGCGGCCTGCTCGCGGCGGCGGGTGACTGGCGGGCGGTGTTCTGGTTCAACCTGGCGTTCGGCGTCGTGTTGCTGGCGCTCGTGGTGGCGGCGATTCCGGAGAGCCGGGATCCGCAGCCGGGGCGGCTGGACTACGCCGGGCTCGTGCTCGGTGCCGTCGCGCTGGGCGGGCTGATCTTCGCCGGCATGGTGGGCGAGCACTACGGGTACGGGGCGCCGTGGGTGGTGCTGCTGTTCGCTGTCGGCGGGATCGCCGCGGTGGCCCTCGTGCTGGTCGAAAAGCGTGTGGCCAGCCCGGTTGTCAACCTGCGCATGCTGGGTCAGCGGCCGGTCACAGACGCCCTGTTCGGCGCGTTCGCGCTGTACTTCGGGGTGTTCTCGATCTTCTTCTTCACCGCCCTGTACCTGGATCTGGTCGAGGGGTACAGCGGACTGCGCATGGCCGGCCTGTTCAGTGCGATGGCGGCGCTGATCGTCGTAGGTTCTCTCGCGTCGGGCTGGTGGGTCGGTCGCGGCGGGCCGCGAGCACCGCTCGTCGTGGGCGCGATGATCGCTGCGGCGGGCATCGTGCTCACGCGCGTGTTCCTCACGGCCACACCGGGTTTCGCGTCGCTGGCGATGTCCCTCGCCGTCGCCGGGCTCGGGTTCGGGCTCGCCGTGGTACCCGTGACTGCCGCCGTGCTGACGCACGTCCCGGCGACCCATTCAGGCATGGCGGCCGGGGCGACCAACACGGCGCGTCAGCTTGGCGCGGTGGTCGGGGTGACGGTGCTCGGCGCTCTGGTCAGCGCGACGATGACTCGCACCCTCGGGGCGGATCTGGGCAAGAATCCGCTGCTCAGCGGGGTGAAGGACATCATCCTGTCCGCGTTCAAGACGGGCGGGGATGCGGCGAAGGGCCTCGATTTCGCGCACCCGAACCCGCTGCTGGCGCCGTTCGTCGAGTCGACGGCCCGTGCCTTCCGCGACGGGATCCATGTGGCGCTAGTGGTTTCGGCCGCGTTGATCGTCGTTTCGGCGGGTATGACGCTGTTCTCGCCGCGCGAGAGTCGGCAACCCGCGCCCGAATTCGACTGACATCGGCGGCCGCGCCCCACGCGGCACCCCAGGCGACATTCTCTGTGACATTCCCAGTGATATCCCGCGTGACACGTCTGTGGCCGCTTCCGGACGCCAGGGCGGTTTTTGGCTACGTGGACAGGTCAACAGGCCGTAATCTCGCCGCAGGAACTGCCGGTATCGGCGTGGCACCGTGCCACGAACTCGTGCTGCAGATCGAAGGTTGGCTCATGGACGCGTCGGCTCTGCCCGCTGATGCGCTGGCGGCTGCCGAAGACCTGGCCGCGATCGTGCGGGCGTCGCCGGATGCCATGTACACGACGCGCCTGGACCGCACCGTCCTCACCTGGAATCGCGGCGCGGAACGGCTCTACGGCCGGCCCGCGGCCGAGGTCATCGGACGATCCTTCGACGCCATGATTCCGGGCGAGCGGGCCGCCGAGGTCGAGTGGATCATCACCGAGGTGAGTCAGGGCCGCTGGGTGGAGGGGTTGGAGACGCAGCGCCGTCGCGCCGACGGCTCGCTCGTCGATCTATCGGTGACGGTCGCCCCGATCTTCGATGCGCGGGGGCGGGTCGACCGGGTGGCGTCGGTCGCCGGCGACATCACGGCGCTGAAGAATTCGCAGCGTGAGCTGGCCGAGTCACTGCGCCAGTTGCGCGAGCTCGTCTATCGCGATCCGCTCACCCGGGCCGGCAGCCGAACCCTTCTCATCGAGAACCTCGAATCGCTCCGCGGCGGGGCGCGCGACATCACCGTGCTCACTGCCGATGTCGACGATTTCCAGTACTTCAACAACACCTTCGGGCACCAGACCGGTGACAGCGTCCTGATGTTCCTCGCGGACCTGTTCCGGGGCCTGCTCGCCGATGACGAGATCCTCGCCCGCATCGGCGGCGACGAGTTCGCCATCATGTCGCACGACCACGGACCCGATCGCGGTGCCGGACTCGCCCGCGCGATCCAGGCCGCCCTCGCCGAGCCCGTCGTGCTCGGTGGCCATCGTCACACCATCGGTGTCGGTATGGGGGTCGCGACAGCGTCCCGACCGCTGCCGGGCCTGGCCGACTTCCTGTTGCGCAGAGCGGATCTCGCACAGTTCGAGGCGAAATCGGCGGGCCACTGCCTGTGGCGCGCCTACGACGCGGACATGGAAGCCGGCTTCGCGGCGCGCACCACGGTCGAGGAACGCCTCCGCGCCGCCGAGGGCACGGACCAGCTGAGCCTGGTGTACCAACCCATCTGTGATGCGCACACCGGCGAGATCCTGGAGGTCGAGGCGCTGATGCGCTGGCGGCATCCCGAGGCCGGGCAGGTTTCGCCCGCGGAGTTCATCCCGGTCGCCGAGCAATGCGGGCTGATCCTGCCACTCGGCGCGTGGGCGCTCAAGACGGCGTGCCGCGACATCGCGGGACTGGGCCGACGCGGGCGGCCGGTGCGGTTGAACGTCAACGTCTCACCGCGGCAGCTCGCGGATCCCGGGTTCTCGGCGGTCGTCGCCGGGGCGCTGATAGCGAGCGGCCTGCCTGCCGAACGGTTGACGTTGGAGATCACCGAGGGTGCTATCGCCGCGTCGAACCAGACCATCGCCGCCGAGCTCGAGGAGCTCAGGAGGCTGGGTGTGGGGCTGGCCGTCGACGATTTCGGTACGGGCCATTCGTCGCTGGCGCGGCTTCATGCGCTGCCGTTCACCACCGTCAAGGTCGACAAGTCATTGGTCGACGGCGTCGCCGGCGTGCGCGGGGGTGACGTGATCGTGCACGCCGTGATCGGCATGGCGCATGGGCTCGGGCTCCTCGTGGTCGCCGAAGGGGTGGAGCATCAGGAACAGCTCGACCGGCTGCGCGAGATCGGTGGCGACCTGATCCAAGGATTCCTGCTGCACCGGCCCATGCCGCTCGCCGAACTCGCGGAGCGCCTGCCCGCCCAGGCCGGCGTCTAGCCGGCCCTGACCCGCCACTTCCTTCCCCGCCGAGCGGTGCGAAATTGCGGACAAAGCGGGCGCTGAGCGGTACATTTCGCACCGCTCGGCGGGGAAGGCACCGCCCCGCGGAGAAGGGCGACGTCAGAAGCTGCCGCCGAAACCTCCGCCTCCGCCGAAGCCACCACCAAAACCGCCGCCGCCTCCGCCGCCGAAACCTCCGCCCCCGAACCCGCCGAAGCCGCCGCCCCAACCGCCGCCGCGGCGTCCCGAGTTCAGGATCGAATTGATGAGGATCCCGCCGAGGATCGCCCCGCCGATCCCGCGCATCGGGGAACCGCCGCGCGAACCGCCGGTCCAGTTGTTCATATCGTCCTGAGCCTCGTCGTACGCCTGGCGTGCCAGGTCGGTCGCCTGCCGCGCCTCACCGAGGGCGCCGTGTGCGTCGGTCGGGGCCAGCTGCTGCGCTCGATCGAGATGCCGGCGGGCTTCGGCCAGCCGGGTACGGGCCGTGGTGTTCATCGCACCGCGCCGCGTCGAGATGTAGTCGCTCACGCCGGAGACGACCGAGGTCGCCGTGGACAGCTCCGTGTCCAGCGCCGCGCGGTCGCGTTGTTCCTGTTCCTGCGCCGACTTCGTCGCCGCCGCGATCCCGTCGAGTTGCCGGTCGGCGTCGCCGAGCTGTTTGAGTGCATAGATCGGGTCGCGCGCCGCCTGGGCCGTCATCGACTCGACGATCGCGTTCTGCACCTCGTCGACGCGACCCTTCAGAGCGTCCGTCTCGCCGCCGGCGCTTCCGGAGGCAAGTGCGGCGCGTGCCGCCGAGAGCTCCGCAGTGACCCGCTCCCGGACCGTGCCGACCTGAGCGGCCGCCGCGGCCAGATCGGTGTCGAGCCGATCGATCGCATCGAGCAGGGTAGTCGCCTGGCCGACCGCCTCCTGGGCGGCGCGCGTGGCGAGGATGGCCGGGCCCTTGTCGGCCGCGGCAGCTCCCTGGGTCGCCTCGGCGAGCGAATTGCGCGCGAAGTGCAGCCGCTCGTCGGCCTGATCGGTATTGCCGGCCACGGTGGCCAGGGCCTGCTCGGAGTACGCGCCCGCCAGTCGCTGCATCGTCGCGGCCGCCTGTGGGAGCCGGACCGCCTGTCCATCGATGGTTCCGGGCAGGGCAGCGAGCAGTTCGGGCAACCGGGTGCCGAGATCCCTGAGCTCGCTGAACTTCTCGGTCTGTGCCTCCAAGGTGTCGCTCGCCTGCTGGCACAGGTCGAGGATCTGCTTCATCCAGCTTCGTCGGGTGTCCTCGGATTCGGGGATCTCGTCGTCGATTTCCTGGCGAAGCTGGAAAGCCTTGGTGAGCTTCTCCTTGGCGTCGTTGTGCGCCGTGCGGAACTCCGCTGTCGCCTGCTCACCGAACTCGGCCTCGGCCAGCGACAGTTCGCTCTCCGACGCCTGCACCGCGTTGTCGGTCTGGATCAGCGCGTTCACGCTGCGCTCCGAGAGCTTCTCGTACGATTCCGGCGGCGGGCCGGCGTTCTTCTTCGCCGTCGCAGCGGCCGCCTTCTTGCGCTTCGACGCGTTCAGCACGAGCGCGACGATCACCACGACGGCCAGGATCAGCACTAGCCACAGCCAGGCTAGGCTGCCGTGCCCTGAGTTCGTTCCGGTCACTGCCCCGGACGAACCGGCGTTGCCGCTTGCTCCGCTGCCGGTCGCCGCGGCCTGAAGCCCTTGAGCCGCAGCGACTATCGCACCCGACCAATCGCCGGTGGACATGTGCGGAGCCGCGTCCGCATTGACGATGGACCCGACCTGCGCGTTGGACAACGGCACCGAGACGCCGACCCAACCCCCGAACCGGTGATCGTGCACGGCGATCGCGAGGAGCACATCGTTGTCCCCGAGATCGGACGCGGTGAATGCTTGCTGAGCCCAGGCGTTCTTGTCCACGCCGTCGAAGCTGTTCACCAACACCACGTACAGGTTGATGTGCGCCTTGCTGCGCAGTGCGGCGATCGCATCGCGCGCCGCGGAGGTGTCCGCCCCCACGCCGGCCTGGTCGTCGATCTGCTTCGTCCCGACATTCACCGGCGCCGTCTGCGGTCGCGCAACTGAGATGACGCTGTTCGCGGCTGCCGCCGGCTGGGCCACCGCGTAGGAGACTGCGGCCGCCGGCGTCGGCGGGGCCGCGCTCGCGGTGGTGGGCACCGCCACGAGCGATGCCGTGGCGAGCGCGGCAGTACCGGCAATCAGGCGTGCGGATGTGCGCATCGGTGCCCCTTCATGGCAGTCGCATGGTGTCGCGATGACACCAGTATGTCCCGATGACACCAGTATCCAGTGTGCACGGACGGCGCTTCCGGTGTTGTGCCCTCCGGGACCGGCGAAGACACGAACAGCGTCATACACGTCATATTGGGTGGGAATACACCCGCTGGGAGCCGACGTTACACGGAAAGTTGAGTCGCTGTGACGCAAGATGCGGTAGTTGAGTCGAATCGGCTCAGGTATGCTGAGAAGCACTGGACACAACGCGAATCCCAGGCGCCGTGACGCGGCGTCGCCCAACTTTGCAGGAGGACAAACATGTCGCGTGCCGTCGGAATCGACCTCGGGACCACCAACTCGGTCGTCTCGGTACTCGAGGGTGGCGAACCCACCGTCATCGCGAACGCAGAAGGCGCCCGCACCACGCCGTCGATCGTCGCCTTCGCCAAGAACGGCGAGGTGCTCGTCGGCGAAGTGGCGAAGCGGCAGGCGGTCACCAACGTGGATCGCACCATCCGGTCCGTCAAACGCCACATGGGCACCACCTGGTCCGTCGACATCGACGGCAAAAAGTACACGCCGCAAGAGATCTCGGCGCGGATCCTCGGAAAGCTCAAGCGCGACGCGGAGTCGTATCTGGGCGAGACGGTGGCGGACGCCGTCATCACCGTGCCCGCCTACTTCTCCGACGCACAGCGGCAGGCCACCAAGGAGGCCGGCGAGATCGCGGGGCTCAACGTGCTCCGGATCGTCAACGAGCCGACGGCGGCCGCGCTCGCCTACGGGCTAGACAAGGGCGACAAGGAGCAGACCATCCTGGTCTTCGACCTCGGCGGCGGTACGTTCGACGTCTCGCTGCTCGAGATCGGTGACGGCGTGGTCGAAGTCAAGGCCACCAACGGCGACAACCACCTCGGCGGGGACGACTGGGACGACCGGGTCGTGAATTACCTGGTGGAGAAGTTCAAGGCTGCGCACGGCATCGACCTGACGAAGGACAAGATGGCCATGCAGCGCATCCGCGAAGCTTCGGAGAAGGCCAAGATCGAACTCTCCTCCTCGCAGCAGACCTCGATCAACCTCCCGTACATCACGGTGGACGCGGAGAAGAACCCGCTGTTCCTGGACGAGTCGCTGTCGCGCGCCGAGTTCCAGAAGATCACCTCCGATCTGTTGGATCGCTGCCGGAACCCGTTCCATCAGGTGATCAAGGACGCCGGTATCAACGTGTCCGCGATCGACCATGTGGTGCTGGTCGGCGGTTCCACCCGTATGCCGGCCGTCACCGACCTGGTCAAGGAGCTCACCGGCGGCCGCGAGCCAAACAAGGGCGTGAACCCGGACGAGGTCGTCGCGGTCGGCGCGGCGCTGCAGGCCGGCGTGCTCAAGGGTGAGGTGAAAGACGTTCTGCTGCTGGACGTCACGCCGTTGTCGCTCGGCATCGAGACCAAGGGCGGCGTGATGACCAAGCTCATCGAACGCAACACCACCATCCCGACCAAGCGGTCCGAGATCTTCACCACGGCCGAGGACAACCAGCCGTCGGTGCAGATCCAGGTGTTCCAAGGTGAGCGCGAGATTGCCGCCTACAACAAGAAACTCGGCATGTTCGAGCTCACCGGGTTGCCCCCGGCGCCGCGCAACGTGCCGCAAATCGAGGTCACCTTCGATATCGACGCGAACGGGATCGTGCACGTCTCTGCCAAGGATCTGGGCACCGGCAAGGAACAGTCGATGACGATCACCGGCGGCAGCGCGCTGCCGAAGGACGAGATCGACCGCATGATGAAGGACGCCGAAGCGCACGCCGCCGAGGACAAGACCCGCCGCGAGGAGGCCGAGGTTCGCAACCAGGCCGAGGCGCTCGTCTTCCAGACCGAGAAGTTCCTGAAGGACAACGACGAGAAGCTGCCGGAGGAGCCGAAGGAGCGCGTCAAGACCTGCATCACGAAGGTGAACGAGGCGCTGAAGGGCACCGACATCGCGGCGGTGAAGTCGGCGGTCGAGGAGTTGGCGAACGAGTCGCAGCAACTCGGCTCGGCGCTGTACGCCAACGCGCAGTCCTCGGCAGGGGCCGCCGGTGACGGGTTCACGGCGGCCGGCGCCGCGGGCATGTCCGGTGACGGAGCGGCGGGTGCGGCCGGCGGTTCTGCGGGCGGCAGCGATGACGACATCGTCGACGCGGAGATCGTGGAGGACGAGCCCAAGTGACCACATTCGGATCCGGCGCGGGCCGGGGCTCGCGGGCTCCGGGCGGCCGGGAGGACGAACACCACGAGGGGCACATATCGGTGAAGGACAACCGACGGATCGATCCCAAGACGGGACAGGTCCGCGCCGGATCGGCGTCCGGGTCGATACCGCAACCGGGATCGGCTGCGGCGAATCCCGCCGATCCGGCGAACGCGGGCCAGCCGGTGACCGCAACAGTCACTGCGAACTCCGAGGAGCTGGCGGCGGCTCGCGCGGAAGCGGCCGAGCGCACGGCCGACCTGCAACGTCTCTCGGCCGAGTACGCGAACTATCGCAAGCGGGTCGAGCGGGACCGGTTGGCGGCGGGTTCGGCCGGCAAGGCCGCTGTCCTCGCCGAACTGCTGGGGGTGTGCGACGACTTCGATCGCGCGGAGGAGCACGGCGACTTGGTCGGCGGCTTCAAGAATGTCGCCGACAAGTTCGCCGGAGCCCTGGAGCGGATGGGGCTTTCGCGATACGGGGCCGAAGGCGACGAGTTCGATCCCAACATGCACGAGGCGGTGCAGTTCGCAACGTCGCCGGACGTCGATCATCCGACCGTCACCACGGTGCTCCGCGTCGGATACCAGTTCGACGAACGCGTGCTGCGGCCCGCGGTGGTCGTGGTCACCGGCCCGGAACATGAGGCCGAACCTGCCGCCGCTGGTGCCCCAGCTGATGTCGGGGATGGCGCGGCCGAGTTCGGGTCGCCGAACGACCCGGTGGTGCGCGAGGCCGCGGAAGTCGCGGAGGCCGCATCGAAGGACGGATCGGAGCCGGCCGAGGACGCTTAGCCTGCCGGTGGACTGTCAGGATTCAGTGGGAGGGAGGTCGAGCGGATGAGCGAGCGGGATTACTTCGAGAAGGATTACTACGCCGCGTTGGGTGTGTCGAAAAACGCGACGACGGCGGAGATCAAGAAGGCCTACCGCAAGCTCGCGCGCGACCTCCACCCGGACAAGAACCCCGGCAACAAGCAGGCCGAGGAGAAGTTCAAAGCCGTCTCCGAGGCGTATGACGTGCTGTCGGATGACAAGCGCCGCAAGGCATATGACGAAGCCCGGAGCCTGGCGGCATCCGGCGCGTTCCGCGGTTTCCCGGGCACCGCGGGTGGACAGCACCGGGGCACCGCCGGCGGATTCGATCTCTCGGATCTGCTGCGGAATGCCGGCGCCGGCGCCGGTGGCGACGGCGGGTTCGGCGACTTGTTCGGCGGATTGTTCAACCGTCGCGGTGCCGCCGGCCGCGCCTCCCGTGGGCGGCGCGGGGCCGACGTGGAGACCGAGGTGTCGCTGCCGTTCCGCGACGCGGTGCGCGGGACCACCGTCTCACTGCGCCTCTCCGAGCGCGGCACCTGCCCGACCTGCCACGGCAGCGGCTCGCAGCCGGGCACGTCGCCGCGGAACTGTCCGGTGTGCGGGGGATCGGGACTTACTAGCCGCAACGAAGGTTCGTTCGCGTTCTCCGAGCCGTGCATGGCGTGCCATGGAACGGGCAGCGTGATCGACACACCATGCCCGACCTGCCACGGGCAGCGCACCGTCGTCGCGCCGCGCACAGTGAATACGCGCATCCCCGCGGGAGTGGCGGATGGGCAACGAATCCGGCTGGCCGGCAAGGGTGAGCCGGGGGTCGGTGGCGGCGCTGCGGGGGATCTGTTCGTCGTGGTGCGGGTGACACCGGATTCGCTCTTCGGCCGCAGCGGCGACAACCTCACGCTCACCGTGCCGGCCACCTTCACGGAGATGGCGCTCGGCACCACGATCACGATCCCCACGCTGGAGGCGTCGGTGTCGCTGAAGGTCGCTCCGGGCACGGCGTCGGGACGGAAGCTCCGGGTGCGCGGAAAGGGTGTCCGACGCGCGAACGGCCATGTCGGCGACCTGATCGTCACGGTGGAAGTGGCGGTGCCGAGCAGGCTTTCGGCCGCGGCGAAGGACGCTCTCGAGGCGTTCGCGCGGACGCAGACGGCGGATCCGCGGCCGCACATCACTGCGGCCACCGGCGTGGCGGCCGGCAGCACGGCGGGCGCCACGGCCGGCGCGTCCGCCGGCGCGACTGGAGGTGCGTGATGGCAACCGAGTACTCGCGCCGTGATCCCGCGGCCGGCCGGCCGATCCACCAGGTGCGGTCTGATGGTCGGATCGTCGGTGAGATCCGTTTTGATACACCGATTTTCGTGATCTCGGTCGCTGCGGAGTTGGCGGGCATGCACGCGCAGACGCTGCGCTCCTATGACCGTGAGGGCCTGGTGTCGCCGCGCCGCACATCGGGCGGCGGGCGGCGTTATTCGCCGCGGGATATCGAGCTGCTGCAACAGGTGCAGCGGCTGTCCCAGGACGAGGGTGTCAATCGGGCCGGGATCCGCCGGATCATGGAGCTGGAGAACCAGGTCGACGCCTTGCGCGAACGCCTCGACGAGCTCACCGCTGATCTCGACGCGGCCCGGGCGGCCGTGGCCGCCGAACAGCGTCATACTCGGACGTCCGTCGGCGACACGGTGGCGGTGCGCGGCAGCGTCGGTGAGGCCGTCGTGCCCTGGCGCTCCCACACCACCGCGATCGTCACCTGGCGGCCCGGGCGCTGACGCCCGCGCGCACCGGGGAGCGCTACTCCATCAGGTTGTCGCTGAGCGCGTCGAGCGCCAAAGCCTTTGCCGCGACAGCGGACTCGCCGAGGCGTAGGGTGAGCGCCGCGACGATCGCTTCGATCAGAATGGCTTGCGGCAAGCGGGACGTCAGCGTGATCTCCTCGCGGAACGTGAGGTCCGGCATGGTCGCGATCAGGCTCACCGTCGCCAGTTCCGTGAGCGGTGTGCGATCGAACGCGGTGATGGCCAGGACGGCGGCTCCGGCTGCTCGGGCGGCAGCCGCGGCACGCACGCTGGACGTGTTGGCGCCGCTGCCGCTGATCACCAGGATGGCGTCGACCTCGCTCAACAGGCGCGCCGTGATCTGCTGGTTCATCACGTCCGTCGGCGCCTCGGCCGGGCGCCCGATGCTCGTCATCCGCGCGGCGATATCCGACGCGAGCGGCGCGGACAGGCCGTTCCCCACCACGAGCAGACGGTGCGCGGTGGCCAGCGTGTCGACGGCCCGGCCGACGGCATCCGCGCTCAGCAGGGCGGGCATCTGAGCGGCCGTGGCCGCCACATGCAGGAAGGTGGCATGGACGACGCTCGCCGGGTCCGACGGGTTCACCGAATCCGGCGTCCCGCCCGCGGCGGCGGCGCGGTAGCCGGCGTCACGCGCCAACAGCACCCGAAGTTGTTGGTAGCCGGCGAATCCCAGACTCTGGCAGGTGCGCACGACGGTCGCCCGGGACGCCCCGGCCGCGTCCGCGACCTGTTGGGAGTTCAGCTCGACGATCTCCGTCGTTCGCTCGAGTAGGACAGCCGCCACCGCCTGCTCGGTCGGTTGCAGGGTGGGCATGCGCGACCGGATGGTCGCGATCACCCCGCCGGGTTGCGACGGAGTCTGATCGGAAATCACTGGGGCGCACCGGGTTTCCCGGGCTTTCCGGCTTTCGCGGCGCGTGCTTCGACCGCGGCCGGATCGAAGTCGTACGCCTGGTCGCCGTCGTGCGCCGACGGTGCCGTGAAGAAGCGCGCGATCGGCGGCGGCACTTCACCGATCGGGTATGACGATGTTCTCGGGTCGTGCGTTGTCCCATCGGTGAGCGGCAGGGTGACGACGACCGCCCCGGAGCCGACAACGGCACGTTCGTGCCCGGGTGTCGCCAGCACGTCGGTGGTGTTGGTGATGCCGGGCGCCACGATGAGCGGAATGCCGCGCACCGTGGTCGTGAGCGAGTGGTGGAAATGCCCGGCGAGGATGAGGCGCACATCGGTTCCCGCCAGCACATCCATGAGCTCGTCGCGGTTCTCGAGCTCGAGCGCCTGCAGCAGCGGCGTTGTCGCGCCGACCGGCGGATGGTGCAGAACGACCACCGACCCCTGCTCGGCAGGCGTCGCCAGTTCGCCCCGGAGCCAAGCGAGCTGCGCCGCGTCGATCGACCCGTAGCCGTAGCCGGGCACGGACGAATCGAGTCGGAGGAAGCGCACACCGCGGACCGTTGACACGCCCGTGCGCTGGCCGATCACGGCCTCGAACCCGTCCCGGCCGTCGTGGTTGCCCATGACGTAGACGACCTGCGCGCCGCGATCCTGCGCCCACGGTTCGACGATCGAGCGGAGCAGCCGGTAGGACTCCGCACTCCCGTCGTCGGTCAGGTCGCCGGACATCACCACCGCGTCGATGTGCCGAAGGGCGTCGGCGCGCCTCAGCACCCGGTTCAGTGCGGCCGCGGTGTCGGTGACCCCGACGTGCAGCGACCCGTCGCCCAACAGATGCGTGTCGGACAGGTGCAGCACCTGCAACTCCGCGGTCATTCTTCCGCCTTTCGCCGGTCTTCCGAATTAGCGGTGCCGGCCGGGTCGCTCGCTGCGGCTCGTGCGGTGCCGTCGGGCGCGCTCGCTGTCGCTCGCGCGGTGCGCCGCCGGCGCAGCCTAGCCGCGAACGGGAGGTCCCAACGTCCCGTAATGATCCTGATGCGCACCATCCCGGACAGTTGGTCGATGATCATGGTGATCGCCACCACCGTGATCATCAACATACCGACGACATCCCAGACTCGGAATTGGATGTTGTCCATGAGCATCTTGCCGATGCCTCCGGCGCCGATCAAGCCCAGGATCGCCGAGGCGCGCACACTGATCTCGAAGCGGTACAGCCAGAACGCGAGCACATCCGGCTGGGCATTGGGCCACACGCCCCAGCGCATCACCTGGGCACGGCTCGCGCCGGCCGCGTTCGCGGCCTCGATGGCCCCGCGATCGACGGCCTCGAAGCTCTCGTACCCCCACTTGCCCAGCGTGCCAATGGATCCCAGCGCGATCGCGAGTGCACCCGTGTAGGCGGTCAGGCCGGTGACCGACAGCATGAGGACCGCGATCACCACCTCCGGCACCGCGCGCAGGACGGCGAAGAACCCGCGGATCGGCCAGCGGACCCATACCGGCGTCAGGCCGCGCGTCGCGAGCAGGCTGAGCGGAAACGAGATCACGATTCCGAGCATCGTGCCGAACCAGGCCATCGCGACCGACAGCATGGTCGCCGACACGGCGGCGGGCAGCTGGCCCCATGCCGGCGGGCCGAACATCAGGCCGATGTAGTGCACCAACCGTGCGGGTGCGTGCCCGAGCGAGTCCCAGCTGATGTCCACGCTCCAGAACGCGGCCACAACGACGGCCGACACTAGCGCCCACACGACCTGGCGGAGGCGGCGGTGCGGGCGCTTCGGGCGGGCGGCCGGTGGAATACCCGGCGGCAGCCCGGCAGGCGAGTCAGGGTTCGAGCCGACTGTCGAGCCGATGCCGGCGGACCCGGGCGCGGGCGGTGGCGCCTCCGCGACGCGTAGCGGATCGGCCGCGGGCGTGGTGCCGAGCGGCGTCATATGAGAAGCCGTTTCCGGCTGGCCGAGCTCAGCAGTTCGAGCGCGAGAATGATGACCAGGACTTCGAGGATGATCGTCGAAAGATAGTGGTACTGATAGAAAGTCCGCACCTTGTCGATCAACATGCCGAGGCCCCCGGCACCGACCAGGCCGATCACGGTGGACGCGCGGATGTTCAGTTCGAAGACGTAGATGGTCTGCGAGATGTAGCTCGGCGCGACCTCGGGCAGCATGGCGATCCTGTCGGCCTTCAGCCATGTCGCGCCGGAGGCGAGGGCCGCCTCCTGCCCGCCGCGGTCGAGACCGTCGAGCGCCTCGGAGATCAGTTTGACCATGATGCCGAGATCGAACAGCACCAGGGCGAAAACGCCTGAGATGGCGCCGGTTCCGATGACGGTGACGAACACGGCGGCGTAGAGCAGGTCCGGGATGCTGCGGATCACGTTCATGATGAATCGGGCGACGCCGAGCACCACGGTGCTCGGGTTCGTGACCCGCGAGGCGAGGAACGAGATCGGCAGCGCGAGCGCCACGCTTACGGCCGTTCCGATGACGGCCATCTGGACGGTCTCCAGCAGTGCCCCGGCGGTGTCGGGGATGAACGTGTAGTCGGGCTGGAACAGCTGCACCAGCGTGCGCGAGGCGTTGTGCGCGTTGCGGATGAGGGTCGCCGGGTCGAACTGGATCGCGATCGCGGACCATGCGGTGAGGGCGCAGATCACCGCAGCGATCACGAGTGCGCGCGGCCAGGTTCGCGGTTTGTGGGGCCAGGGCCTGTGCTCGTCGGGATGCCGTGTGGCGATGCCCGGCGCATCGCCAGGCGGAGGTACCGCGATCGGGAACGTCGTCATACGGCTGCCTGCTGATGGCCCGGGAGCATGTCCTCCGCGGTGAGCGACCGACCGTAGATCGACTCGAAGACGCCCTCGTCCGCGTCGGCGCCCGGCCCGTCGAAGACGAGTCGGCCTTCGCGCAATCCGAGCAGGCGTTGTCCGTAACGCCGTGCCAGATCGAGGAAGTGGAGGTTCACCACCACGGTGATGCCGAGGTCCGCGTTGATGCGCTGCAGGTCCCGCATCACGACATGTGAGGTGGGCGGATCCAGGGATGCGGTCGGCTCGTCGGCCAGGATCACCCGGGGCCGCTGGGCGAGCGACCGCGCGATCGCCACGCGCTGCTGTTGCCCGCCGGAAAGTTCCGAAGCCTTGGCGTACGCCTTGTGCACGATCTCGACCCGCTCGAGGGCCTGCATCGCGAGCTCCACGTCGTCGCGCTTCCACGCCGCGAGTAGGGCCCGCCAGGCGGGGGTGTGGTAGAGCCGCCCCATCAGGACGTTGTTGATCACGGTGGTGCGCTTGGCCAGGTTGAAACTCTGGAAGATCATGCCGATTTCGCTACGAACGGTGCGTAAGCCCTTGCCGCGCAAACCTTTCAGGCCCACGTCGCCGACGGTGATCTGCCCGGAGCTGATCGGTACCAGGCCGTTGATCGTGCGGACCAGGGTCGACTTGCCGGCACCCGACAGACCGACGACGGCGACCATCTCGCCGCCGCCGATCCGCAGGGTGATGTCGTCCAGCCCCACGAAGCCGTTCGGATAGGTGACACCGACGTGGTCGAAGGCGATGTCGGCCGCCTGCTGCGCCTGGCTCATGGCACTGCCCCTTCCGAGATGTCCCTTGCTAGAAAGTCCTGCCGGAACATCCCTTCCGATTCTGCGGGTTCGCGCGTGCACTGCGGGGTCCGCTAGGCCCGCTGGGTCCGCGACCGGGGTGGCCGCGGACCCCGGCCCCAGCCTCAGCCCAGGCCGATCGACTTGGCGGCGTCCAACGTACGCTGCAGGCTCGCCGGGTTCGCGTCGACCAGCCCGGTGATCTGGTAGATGGCCGTCAGCGCCTTCACTCCGTCCGGCGTGGCCGCGTAATCCTTCATCGCCGTGGCGATCTTCGTCTGCCACGCCTTGGACAGGTTGGCGGACAACGACACGCCGTCGTTCGGGATCTCGTCGGTGAGCGCGAAGACGACGACCTTCTGCCCGACGTCCGGCGTGTCCTTCGCGACCACCTCGCGCGCGTCCCAATAGCTGGTGCCGACCTCGGCGTCCCCGTTGTAGACGGCCAGCACACTCGCGTCGTTCGCCGTCACCTGCGTCACCTTGATGTCCTTGAGCTCGACGCCCTCCTTGTGCATCGCGGCGACGGGGAAGATGTACCCGGCCGGCGACGCGGCCTGCAGCAGCGAGACCGTCGCGCCCTTGATCTTCTTGATGCTGTCCAGCCCGGCTGGGCCGGTGCCCGACTGCGTGCCGTTGCAGTAGAGCATCCCATTGGCGCCCTTGACCGGCGTGTCCGTGCAGTACTTGTCCGGCTTGTTCGTCATGAACTGCGCGGCGTAGCTGGACTTGCCCTTGCGCTGGGTCTGCAGAGCCGGGACGGCACCGTACTTCTCGCACGCCTGGCTCATCTGCAGGCTCGGGAGCATGCCGATCTGGGCCTGGTCGCTGCCGATCGCCTCGACGGCCGCCTGATAGTCCTGGGTGATGACGCCCTTCACCGGAATGCCGAGTCGCTGCGTCAAGGCTTCTTCGAGCGGTTTCACCGTCTCCACGAGCTTTTTCGCGTCGCCGGACGGCACCAGCGCGAGCGTGAGCTGCTTCGGGTCCGTGGCGCTGTCGTTCGACTTGCCGGTGCACGGCGCGGCTGCGGAACTGGTCGCCCCGGAACTGGTTGATCCGGAACCGGTGTTGGACGAGGAATCCTGTTTGACGCCGCAGCCGGCGAGCACCAGGGACGAGGCGAGCGCGATGCCGATGGCGGCGAAGGTGGTGTGCCTGCGGATGCTCATGGAGTTCCTGCTTTCTTGAGAGTGGGTGGCGGTCAGCGTGTTTCGATGATGGATGCGGGGTCGTCGATGGGGCGCGGCGGATGGGCCGCGACGAACGCATCCGGGTGCGCCGCCCAGAGGCGGATCGCGTCGTACATGTCGGGCAGGGTGTCGCTGATCAGGTGTGCGGGGCCGGCGTTCTGGCGGAATCGATCAACGAGCGCTGTGCAACACCCGGCGTCGAGCAGCGGTTCGATGTCGTTGGCCCAGACGTCCCCGACGGCCAGGAGATCGGCCGGCGCGCGACCGTCGAGAAGCCTGGGCAACAGGTCGCGCCAGCCTGCCGGCTTACCGGCGTCGGTGATGACCTCGTCGATCACATCGCCGAGGCCGATGGTGGCGAGTGTGTCGCGGACGCCGGCCGCCGGCGCATTCGTCACCACCACGCGATGAACCGTGCCGGCGAGTTCGGCGAGCAGCTCGTCGAGCCCGGCTGGTGCGTGGGTGTCCAGGCCACCGGTCGCGAGCGCCTGGCGGCTGGCCCGGTATGCCGTGGCGCGCTGTCGGTCCGTGGCCAGACCGTCGGTGATCGCCGCCACGGCGGCATAGCCGTCCAGATAGCGCGGTGCGCGTTCGATCCCGTGCAGGAACGCGGCGAGCGCACCCCGGATGGCCGGCGCCGGATCCGCCAGATGCGCTGCCCCGGAACCGATCTCGTGGATCACGGCCTCGGCGTACGCCCAGACCGGCGCATCGCCGAGACAGACCGTGCCGTCGAAATCAAGGACCAGGACGCGGTGCGCGGCCGTTCGGCCGACGGCCTGGCGGGCGTCGGTTCGAGCGCGTGATCTGGGCAGGTGCGGGTCCGTGAGCTGCGTCACCGCTGCACCATAACCGTCTACGAACGCAATGTCCATAGAAAAGATGATTGATGAACGCTACGTTCATGAGCGGCGACGGTCTGCTCCAGCGCGACCCTGCTTCGGTGCGACGGACCGGTAGCGCATCCGGCCGGCGCGGCCGGCCGCGAACAGCGTCATAGGCGGAACCACCGGCCATGACGCTGTTCGCGCTGTCAGCCCTGACGGTGCCGACCGGCGGTGCGGTGCGTGTCCTCGCCGTCGGTGGGGGTACCTCCCGATTGCGGGGAAATGACGCTGTTGGCGTCCTGAGCACCTGCGTCGACGGCGACGAGTCCCGGGGTGTCGCTCGGGGTATCCGATGTATTCGCGGTATCCGACTTGCTCGCGATGCTCGCGGTATCCGATCTGCTCGCTCCGCTCGCGGTATCCGATCTGCTCGCGATGCTCGCGGTGGCCTCCGAACGGGCGACCACCGTGTCGGCGGTGTTGTCGCCGATGGTGTGCCGTAGCCGGATCTCGGGGAGCAGCCAGGTCAGCAGGAATGCCACGGCCGCAACGGGTGTCGCCCATAGGAAGACCGTGCCGATGGTCGACGAGTAGGCGTCGATGATCCCGTCGCGGACCGGCGCGGGCAACGCGGCGAGCGCGGTCGGGTCGACCGAACCTTCCAGGCCCGGTGGGACCGCGACGCCGTGCAGTGCGGACGCGAGCCGGCCGCCGAGCACGTTCGCAAAGATCGCGCCGAATACTGCCGTCCCGAACGAGCCGCCGATCGACCGGAAGAACGTGGCTCCGGCCGTCGCGACCCCGAGATCGGTGTATTTCACGGCGTTCTGGACGGCGATCACCAACACCTGCATGACGCCGCCGAGACCGATGCCGAAGATCACCATGTAGAGGTACATGCGTCCGTTCGGCGTGTTCGCGCCGACGGTCGACAACAGGTACAGGCCGAGGGTCATGACCGCCGTGCCCAGGACCGGGAAGATCTTGTATCGGCCCCACCGCGTGATCAAGAACCCGGTGCCGACGGAGGTCACCAGCACGCCGGCCATAACCGGGATCAGCTGCAGCCCGGACCCGGTGGGACTGGCGCCCTTGGCAACCTGGAGGAACACCGGCAGGTAGGTGATCGCGCCGAACATCCCGAAACCGACCACGAATCCGATCGCGCTGGTGGCCGCGAAGACCCGGTTCTTGAACAGCCGCAGCGGCAGGATCGGCTCGGAGGCGCGGCGTTCGACCAGTGCCCAGGCGAGCAGGAACACGACGGCGCAGGCACCGAAAACGTATGTCTGCCAAGAGTCCCACGGATAGCTGGTGCCGCCGAGGCTGGTCAGCAGCACGAGGGCCGTCACGCCCAGTGCCAGCAGCACGGTTCCCGCATAGTCGATGGCGTGCTTCACTCGGGTCAGGTTGCCCGGCAGCACGATCGCGCAGGCGACCAACGCGACGGCGCCGATCGGGAGGTTCACGTAGAAGACCCAGCGCCAGCTCGCATGTTCGGTGAGGAAGCCGCCGATCAGCGGCCCGATGACGGTGGTCACCGCGAAGACGGCGCCGAACAGGCCCTGGTATTTGCCGCGGTCGCGGGGCGAAACCACGTCACCGACGATGGCCTGCGATCCGACGATCAGCCCGCCGCCGCCCAGGCCCTGGAACGCGCGCGAGATGATGAGCCACGTCATCGATGTGGCGGCACCCGACATGGCCGACCCGATCAGGAAGATCACGATCGAGACTTGGAAGAACGTCTTCCGGCCGTACAGGTCGCCGAGCTTGCCCCACAGTGGCGTCGAGACCGTGGATGCCAGGATGTATGCCGTGATGATCCACGAGATGTGCTGCGCCCCACCGAGCTTGCCGACGATCGTGGGCAGCGCCGTTGCCACTACGGTCTGGTCGAGCGCGGCGAGCATCATGCCGAGGATCAGGGCGATGAGGATCACCAGCACCCGGCGATGTGGGAGCTTCATCGGTCCGGTGGCGGCGGGCGGCTCGGCGCCGGTGCGTTCGAGGGTTTCGGTCATGTGGAAAATCCTTGTCACAGAGCCACTTCGCGGGCGATGCGCAGTGGTGAGCGGTAGCGGGAATGTTGATGCGGGCGGCCGTCGGATGGCGGACGTGCCCGCAGCGGCCGTATCGGCCGCGGCCTCACCGCGATTGCGGCGGCGGCAAGCCTTGTTCGAGTAGATCGAAGGCCTCACCGACGAGATTGCTGAGTGCGGGCGGGTCGTCGATCGTGCACCACAGCGTCAGTGCGGCGCGGAACGCCGATACGGCGACACGAGCGGTGAGCAGTGGGTAGAGGTCGCGGGCCGGGTCGGTGCCGGAACGCCTGGCCACCTCTGCGACGAGTTCCCTTTCGTACTGCGCAAACTCGGACATTTCTCGGGCGCGCAGCGCCGGGTTCGCCTGGACCACGCGCATCTCGGCGAGCAGGTCTTCACGGTAATCGCTGAGCTTCGCGGCGAGTTCGATGATTACGGCCCGCAGCGCCGCGATCGGCGCTCGGTCGGGCGGCTGCTCCGTGAGCGCAGCGCGGAGCTTCTGCAGACGGTGCAGGTCTGCGCCGACCAGCGCATCCTCTTTACAGGGGAAGTGGTTGAAGAAGGTGCGTACCGATACATCCGCCGCATCTGCGATATCGGCCACGGTGACGCGGTCCAGCCCGTTCTCGGCCACCAGCCGCAGGGCGGCGCGGCGTAGCGCGAACCGCGTCTCGAGTTTCTTACGCTCCCGACGGCCGACGGCTTCGATCACGTTCTTCACGATAGCAATTCACTGCAGAGAGTGCAAAAATGCAGCGTATGAAGTTTATGAGAGTCTGGCGTGTGTACTCAAACCGAGGTTCGGGCGCTCGGCGAACCGGGCCCTGTGGGGTGCGAAGCGAAGTTGAGTGGAATAGACTCAACTCTGATGGGTTGTTCCTCGTAGGCCATCTGAACCAACGATCGAGGGGATACCGAACACCAGCATGAACACCGAGATCCTGACCACGAAGAGCCGTGAGGTACTTGCCGGTGCCATCAGCGCGGCGACCAGGGCGGGCAATGCGACCGTGGAGCCCGCGCACCTGCTCGTCGCGCTGCTCGGCACCGACGGGTCGACCGCGCCCGGGCTGTTACGGGCGGTCGGCGCGGATCCTGCCGCCATCGGCACCCAGGTCGCGGGCCTGTTGAAAGGCCTGCCCAGCGCCGCCGGGGCCACGGTCGCCCAGCCGCAACTCTCCCGCGCGGTCGCGAACATCGTCACGAACGCGGAGGAGATCGCATCGGCGGGCGGCGACGAGTACGTCTCGACCGAGCACTTGCTCGCGGCGGTGGCGAAGTCCGGCACAGACGCCGGACGGCTGCTCACCTCGGCCGGGGCGTCGCCGGATGCGCTCGTCGCAGCCTTCCCGAAGGTTCGCGGCGGCGACCGCAAGGTCACCAGCCAGGATCCCGAGGAGACCTACCAGGCGCTCGCCAAGTACGGCAACGACCTGACGGAGGCCGCGCGCGACGGCAAGATCGATCCCGTGATCGGCCGAGACGCCGAGATCCGCCGCGTGGTACAGGTTCTCAGCCGCCGCACGAAGAACAACCCGGTGTTGATCGGGGAGCCCGGCGTCGGCAAGACCGCCGTCGTCGAAGGGCTCGCCCAGCGCATCGTCGCCGGCGACGTGCCGGAGTCGTTGCGCGGCAAGCGTTTGGTGGCGCTCGACCTCGGCGCCATGATCGCCGGCGCGAAGTACCGTGGCGAGTTCGAGGAACGGCTCAAGGCCGTGCTCGAGGAGATCAAGGGCGCCGAGGGGCAGATCATCACGTTCATCGACGAACTGCACACCGTGGTCGGGGCGGGCGCCACCGGCGAGGGTGCGATGGACGCCGGAAACATGCTCAAGCCGATGCTCGCGCGCGGCGAGCTGCGCATGGTCGGCGCGACCACGCTCGACGAGTTCCGCGAGCACATCGAGAAGGATCCCGCGCTGGAGCGGCGTTTCCAGCAGGTATTCGTCGGAGAGCCGTCGGTGGAGGACACCATCGCGATCCTGCGCGGCATCAAGGAGCGGTACGAGGCGCATCACGGGGTGCGCATCGCCGACTCGGCACTCGTTGCCGCGGCTACCCTGTCGGATCGGTACATCACCAGCCGGTTCCTGCCGGACAAGGCGATCGACCTGATCGACGAGGCCGCGTCCCGTTTGCGCATGGAGATCGACTCCAGGCCGATCGAGATCGATGAACTGCAGCGCACCGTCGACCGGCTGAAGATGGAAGAGCTTGCGCTGCAGAAGGAGTCGGACGAGGCGAGTGTCGACCGCCTCGCTAGATTGCGGCGCGATCTCGCGGATCGGTCTGAGCAGCTCGCGGCGCTCACCGCGCGGTGGGAGCGGGAGAAGCAGGGTCTCAACCGTGTCGGCGAATTGAAGAAACAGCTCGACGAGCTGCGCGTCCAGGCCGATCGCGCCCAGCGTGACGGCGACCTCGCTCGCGCCTCAGAGCTGCTCTACGGCGAGATCCCCACCCTGGAGCGGGAACTGGCCGATGCCTCCGCCGCCGAGAAACGTGACGAAGCCGTCGAACCGATGGTCTCCGAGGAGGTCACGCCGGACGATATCGCCACCGTGATCTCCGCCTGGACGGGCATTCCGGCCGGGCGCCTGATGGAGGGCGAGACGGCCAAGTTGCTGCGCATGGAAACCGAGCTCGAAAAGCGTGTGGTCGGCCAGCATCAGGCCGTCACTCTGGTTGCGGATGCGGTGCGCCGTGCGCGCGCCGGGATCTCCGATCCGGACCGGCCGACCGGCTCGTTCCTGTTCGTCGGGCCGACCGGCGTCGGGAAGACCGAACTCGCCAAGGCGTTGGCCGATTTCCTGTTCGATGACGTCCATGCCATGGTGCGCATCGACATGAGTGAATATTCGGAGAAGCACTCCGTGGCAAGGCTTGTCGGTGCGCCGCCGGGTTATGTGGGGCATGAGGAAGGCGGGCAGCTCACCGAAGCGGTCCGGCGCCGGCCGTACAGCGTCATCCTGCTCGATGAGGTCGAAAAGGCACACCCGGACGTGTTCGACATCCTGCTGCAGGTGCTCGACGACGGACGGCTGACGGACGGGCAGGGACGGACGGTCGATTTCCGCAACACGCTGCTCATCCTCACCTCCAACCTCGGCTCGGTGGCGCTCATGGACCAGACGCTGTCGGACACGGATCGGCGCGAGGCGGTCATGACGGCCGTGCGAACCGCGTTCAAGCCGGAGTTCCTGAACCGGCTCGACGACATCGTCTTCTTCGAGCCGCTGGGGCCGGAGCAGCTCGCGAGCATCGTAGGCATCCAGATCGACGCGCTGTCGCGCCGCCTCGCCGCCCGCCGGCTCACCCTCGACGTCACGGACGAGGCGCGAGACTGGTTGGCGCTGGCCGGGTATGACCCGCTCTTCGGTGCCAGGCCGTTGCGACGGCTGGTGCAGTCCTCGATCGGCGACCCACTCGCCCGAGCGCTCCTCGCCGGCACCATCACCGACGGGGAAACGGTGCGCGTCGATGTCTCCGATGACGACCCGTCGTCGCTGAGCATCAGCAGATCGACCACGCTCGCGGCGGCGGGTACCGGGCCGGACGCGGTGTCGCCGAACTGACCGCTGCCAAAGTGATCGGCGCCGACCTGCTGGGATCCGGCCGCATGCCGGCCGGATGCCAGTATGGAGAAATGACCACGCACGCCGACCCTCGCCGCCGCGGTTTCGGCCCTTCGCTACGTGGGCAGGTGGAGCCGTTCTACGTGATGAAGGTCTGGGCCGCCGCCGCGGCGCGGGCCGAGCGCGGCGAGCCCGTTTACAACCTTGCGGCTGGCCAGCCGTCGACGCCGGCGCCGAAGCCCGTGCTGGCCGCCGCGCACGCGGCGCTCGACGAGCACATTCTCGGGTACACCGAAGCGCTCGGCATCATGCCGCTGCGCCGCGCGATCGCCGGGCACTACCGCGATCGCTACGGCTTGACGGTGGATGCGGCCAATGTCGTCGTCACCACCGGGTCCTCGGGCGGGTTCGTCCTCGCGTTCCTGGCGGCCTTCGAGCCGGGCGCCCGGGTGGGTCTCGTGCGGCCGGGCTACCCCGCGTACCGGAACACCCTGGCCGCACTCGGCTGCATGGTCGTCGACATCCCGTGCGGACCCGAAACCCGTTTCCAGCCCACCATTCCCATGATCGAGGGCCTCGGCCTGGACGGGCTCATCGTCGCGAGCCCCGCGAACCCCACCGGCACCATGCTGTCCGGCCCGGAATTGGCCGGGATCGCCACCTGGTGTGCCGGCCGCGAGGTCCGGCTCGTCTCGGACGAGATCTACCACGGCATCACGTATGTCACCGAAGGCGCCACCACCGGCAGGCCGGAATCGGCGTGGTCGACCGACCGCTCCGGGATCGTCGTCAACTCCTTCTCGAAATACTTCTCCATGACGGGGTGGCGCATCGGCTGGATGCTGGTCCCGGACGATCTCGTGGACACCGTCGACGCACTGGCCGGCAATGTCGCCATCTGCCCACCGGCGCCCGCGCAATACGCCGCGATCGCCGCCTTCGACGCCTACGCCGAGTGCGACGGGCACGTGCACCGGTACGCGGACAACCGGCGCATGCTCATCGACGGTCTGCACGGCCTCGGATTCACGAGGCTCGCGCCGGCGGACGGGGCCTTCTACATCTACGCGGACGTCTCACACCTCACCGACGACTCGGAACGGCTGTGCTGGGATCTGCTGCAGACGGCGGGGGTGGCCACGGCCCCCGGTCGCGACTTCGATCCCGTGCTCGGGCACAAGTATCTGCGCATGTCCTTCGCCGGGTCGAGTCAGACCCTGGACGGCGCGTTGACGGCGCTGCAGCGCTACCTCGGTTGATGCGCACATGTCGGACTGATCGCCGAGCGGTGCGAAATATCCGGCAAAACAGACCGAGAACGGTGCATTTCGCACCGCTCGGCGCCGGAAGCGACGCGCGGCCGCGGAGAGTCTCGGGGGAAGCCCGCAGGCGATTCGGGGCAAACCCCGACGGCGGCGAGGGCGATGACGTGGCACCGTAGGTGGTGCTGCATATGACGGACCGTTGGAGCGGATACCCGGAGGGGACCCATGGAGAAGTTCTTCAAGATCGTCGGAATCATCGTCGTCCTGTTTATCGCGTTCAGCCTCGTCGGCTGGATCTTCAGTTTCCTCGTCAAGACGATCTTCTGGATCGCCATCGTCGCCGGCGTCGTCTACGTCGTCGCCTCGGTGGCCGCGCGGAGGCAGATCGGCAAACGCTGACCGGACGGGTGAGGCCGCGAACAGCGTCATACTCGGTTCCGCGCACACTGGCGGGCCGGCGACGGTCAGATCGAGACGCCGAGGTTCTGGAGCCGTTGGCGAAGCGCGTCTGCCCCGGTGAACGGGATTCCGCGGATCCCGGCCGCCGCGGCGCCGGCCACGTTGTCCGCGCGGTCGTCGGTGAAGGCCACGGTGGGCGCGGGTACGTCCAGCGCCTTGAGTAACGCCTCGTAGATCGCGAGATCGGGCTTGATCATTCCGATTTCGCCGGATATGACGATGTGCTGGAACATGCCCGCCCAGGATTGCCCGCGGATCATGTCACCCATGGCCGCCGGTGCGTTCGACAGCACGGCGAGCGCCACGCCGGCCCGGTACAGGGCAACGATCAGGTCCATCGTGGCCGAGTCGACATGCGACCAGCCGACATTGTCGATGGCCGTGAGATCGGCGATATCGGCGGAGCGGGGCTCCGACGCGCCGCAGGCGAGCGCGACCTGCGTCCAGTACAGCTCGGAATCGGAATGCAGGTCGTAGTCGAGGCGCGTCGCGTAGTACGCCGACCGGAACTCCGCGGCGGTGATATCGCTGGGCGCGCCGATCCGCTCCGCGAGGTCGCGGAGGCCGTCCGTCTCCCGGAGCACGACTCCGCCGAGATCGAAGACCACGTAATCGATGGGTGCGTCAGCAGGTGGATTCACGGCTCCATTGTCTCGTACCCGCTGTGCCCCGCACGGGCGAGCGTCGTCATACCCGTTGTCCCAGCAACAGGGGCGGCACATTCGCCCGCGCGGGGGACGGGACGAGCGGCGTCGTAGGGTCACGGGGTGAGTGATTTCGCTGCCGCCATCGACGCTGTCACGCCGGGGGAGCTCCGTGCTCGGGGGAGCCGTAAGTGGACGGTTCCGGCCGAAGGGGAGATCGGGGCGTTCATCGCCGAGATGGATTTCGGTGTGGCGCCAGCGATTTCGGCTGCGGTGGAGAAGCTGCTCGCGGACGGCAATACCGGGTACCTGCCGCACTGGATGGAGTCGGATTTCGCGTCGGCCTGCGCGGATTTTCAGCGGACACAGTTCGGCTGGTCGGTGGACCCATCGGGTGTGCACTCGGTGAGCGATGTGCTCAAGGTGCTGGAAGTCGCGCTGGAGTACTTCGTGCGCCCTGGCGGGGCGGTGATCCTGCCGACGCCCGCGTACATGCCGTTCTTCGAGGTGCCGCCCGCCCATGGTCGCCGCATCATCGAGGTGCCGTGCCATGCCGAGAACGGTTACTACACGCTGGATCTCGATGGTATTGACGCCGCCTTCGAGGCCGGTGGCGAGCTGTTGGTGCTCTGCAATCCGCACAACCCGGTGGGGCGCGTGCTCTCCCGGGAGGAGTTGGTCGCCGTCTGCGAGATCGTGGACAGGCATGGCGGCCGGGTGTTCGCAGACGAGATCCACGCGCCGCTCACCTACCCGGACTCGCCGCCGCACACTCCGTACGCGTCGATCTCGGACGTCGCGGCCGGGCACACGCTCACCGGCATGTCCGGCTCCAAAGCGTTCAACCTGCCGGGGCTCAAATGCGCGGCGGCGATCGTCTCGAACGAGCGGGACGCGCGGATCTGGCGCACGCTGCCGGGCGTCGTGACGCACAGCGCGGCGACGATCGGGGTCGCCGCGAACATCGCGGCCTATCGCGACGGCGGGCCGTGGCTGGACGACGTCCGGTCGTACCTTGCTGGGAATCGGGCGCTGTTCGTGGAATTGGTCGCGCGGGAGCTCCCCGGGGTGCGGGTGCGGCCGCCGGACGGGACGTACTTGGCCTGGGTCGATTTCCGGGCGCTGGAGCTTTCGGCGCCGGTGGGGGACTGGGTGCACCACAATGCCGGCGTCGTGCTCAATGAGGGCGCGACGTTCGGGGCGCCGGGCGCGGGGTTTGCGCGACTGAACATGGCTACGCCCCGCCCGATCCTGGTGGAGATCGTCAACCGAATCGCCGCAGCGATCGCGAAGCGCTGACCCGTGGCCGCGCTGCTGACCGACGTCGCCCCATCCGGCCGCTACCGTAGGTTAGTTGGGTGACGACGAAACAACCGACGATCTTGGCGACGTCCGGCGGGTATCTGGAAGGCACTAGGACGCGGTTCGAGTTCGGGCCGATAGTGCGCTATGCGGTTGCTTTGTCAGGCACGGATCGGCGGCCCCGAGTTTGCTGCGTGTCCACAGCGTGTGGTGACCACCCAGCGCTGCAGCGGGATCTATCCGAAGCGGGCCGGGAGGCTGGCTTCGAGTTGACTCACCTCACGCTGTTCCCGATGCCGAACCTGGCCGACATCGAGGCCCACCTGCTTTCCCAGGATGTGGTGTGGGTGCACGGCGGGTCGGTGGTCAACCTGCTGGCGGTGTGGCGGGCGCATCGGCTCGACGAGATCCTACGTCGCGCCTGGCAGGCGGGTGTGGTACTAGCCGGCATCAGCGCCGGGTCGATCTGCTGGCACCAGTCCGGAACAACCGACTCGTTCGGTCTACCGCTGCGACCGGTGACGAATGGCCTGGGGTTCTTGCCCTACGGGAACGGGGTCCACTACGACGTTGAGGCCGGGCGGCGCCCGCTTGTACACCAGCTGGTCGCGGAGGGCTCGTTGCCAACGACCTACTGCACTGACGACGGCGTGGGGCTGTTGTACCGCGGAACCGACATGGTGGAGGCGATCAGCGAGCGTGCCGGAGCAGGCGCCTACCTGGTCAGCCGATCGGAGGGCCGCGCCATCGAGGAGCGGATCGAGCCTCGGCTGTTGCCGGCTTCCTGAGCAACCCCGCACGCTGCTGTGCCGCAAACCGAACCCGCTGCGCGAATGAGTAATTCAGCGTCGTCGTATTCCCGTTGAGCGGGACTTGATGTCCCGTAACCCCTGTCCGGTGGTCATGCGATCCTGATCATCCCGTAGGTCGTGCGATCACCGAGGGCGGAGATAGCGCCCGCGTGCAGATCCGCGTCTGGAACGGCACAGGCCGCCATGCAGTGGACAGGAATGCGTTGACTCTACTGGGTTTTCGGTAGGCTCGCGCCATGGATTGTCGAGGAGGTGTGGCTTGCTGACGCAGCACTACTGGGCGGTTCTTCAATTCGTGTTACTCGTCGTCAGCGGTATGTTCACGCCTCATCTGCCATTGCCGACAGTAGCCTTCGCAATCTTTGCAGTGGTCGGATTCGCGCTGGCAGCTCCGATCGCGGTGATGCGTGTCCGTCGCGCGTGCCGGACGGGGCCTCGGTGCGATTCGCGGCTTTCGGCAATGGTCCGCCCGCCTTCACGCTGGCGCTGCCAGGCGGTGCGTCGACGGCCCTTGTGGCCTGGTGATTCACGGCCACGTGCCCCGTCACATGCGGTTCTCGCTTCATCGCGAACGCAGTTTACGACCGACCGGGTCGACGACCACTAGCAGCGGTCGCACTCGCATACTGTGAACGGCCCTCGTCCTGGCTGAAGCGATCGATTCCATTCCGATCTCTTGAGGCAGGGCTGACTCATGTGCTATCGCAAAGGTGCCGAGCAATCTGAATCCGCACTATCAAGCGGTCGAATGCGCCGATACGTCGTTGCCGTCGTCAGCGCTTCGTACGGGGGTTTCGCCAGGCTGCACGGCGCGAGCGTCGCAGTCTACGTGGGAGTCGCGACGCTGGTCGGCGCGGACTTGTTTGCATTGATCGTCGCATCGGCCGCGATCTGGCCCATAGGAATTCCGCTGCTCCTGGCGACGCTCGGACTGATCTACTACGCCCGCCGAATACTGCGCCGACGGCGACACGACGACCGATCTCGACAGCAACGCGCCGCTGAAGCCAAGGAATGACCGCTCAGGCGGCCCGGGCTCGCGTCCCGAGCGCCACGAACGGCAATGGAAGGGATCGCGGTCCGCGACGCTCCGCGCATGAAGTGCGTTACGATGTGATACATGCCTGGCGATCTGTGGTGGCGGACCGAAGACGCCGATCACATCCGTCACCGCAGTGACAGGTATCCGGGCGCGACAAACATCGAGCCGGAGTGGACGTTGGAGGCCGCTCGTGATCGCAATCGCATCGTTCGTGAGCCCGATCCGAAGAGTCGCACCGGCGCGGTTCGGATCATCGGCTACTTCAAGACCGCTGGATTCGTCATGACGATCATCGCAACCGGTACCGACCACGCCGGCGTGACCGCGTGGCCCACTAACGGCGGCGATCTGGATGCATACGAAAGGAACGTAGGCAGATGACGACAGACCACCGGGACGCGCGTATCGCGGCAGAGGTCCGGGCCGCCCGCGAAGAATATGCCGACGAAGAGGCCGAGGCCGCGGAGATGGAGATCGCCGAGAAGAATGCGGCGTTGACGATTCCGCTGAACCTGCGCATCGACGTCGCGCTCGACACGCAACTCAAGCAGCGTGCCGCGGCCGCTCAGATCCCGACATCGGCACTCGTCAGGCGGCTGCTCCGGGAAGCCCTGAACACTTCCGAGGCCCCCGTCGTGACCGTCGAACAGGTCGAAGCCATCGCGCGGCGCGTGCTCGCCGAAGCACGGTAGTCAGACCTCGACGCACGTTCCGATCGCCGATCCTCGAGTGAATATCAGGGTCTGGCTCGAAGGCCGGACGCCACTCGATGATTGTGCTGCAGGAGCCGAACACTCGGAATGATTCCCCCGGCGACGATCAACAGCACCGACCAGTAGCCCTGTCAGTGACTCACCCCGGAACCCTTATGTCAGTGCCCGGGCTGCCGATAAGGTTTGTCATCGGTGTCAGCGAAGGAGGCAGCATGTCCGAGGCGCGAGCCGCCGCCCCGTCCCCAGCCGCCGCCCTTCCTGCCACGCTGCATCACACCGCGAGGACGCTCGGCAAGCCGGCCGCCGCAGTGAAGGCCGCCGTCTATCAGCCGATTTCGATACTCGCGCCGGAAGACCTGCACCTCGTGAACCGGTTCACCGGCGGTTGGACGCCCGCACTGGGCCGGCAGATCGCCGCCGCGGGCGGCGCGGCGGGTTGGTTCGCCCAGCAACTCTCGGCGTCGGCGCCGGACACGTTCTATCAGGCGACGGCCGCGTGGTGGACGTCGAACACGGCCAGCACCAGCACGCTGCTCGCCCGGGATCGGAAGAAGACGGAACCCATCTGGGAGGCGGTCGCCAACTACGAGCGCTGGTGCCTGGCGCGGCGCATCCACAGCGAACGCCAGGTCCTGGAAACCATGACGGCCTTCTGGGAGAACCACCTCCACGTCCCCGCGGAAGCCGATGCCGCGCAGTACTTCCGGGCGTCATACGGCAAGACGATCCGGGCACTGGCGCTCACTAGTTTCGAGCGGCTGCTGCAGGTGGCGGTCACCCATCCCGCCATGGGCTGTTATCTCGACAATGCGCAATCGACCAAGAAGGCGCCGAACGAGAACCTCGGACGCGAACTGCTCGAATTGCACACGGTGGGCCGCGAGTCGGGCTACACCGAGAACGACGTCAAGAACTCGGCCCGGATCCTCACCGGTTACCGCGTCGACGTCTGGAACACCTGGAACGTCCGGTACGACCCGACCGCGCACTGGACCGGCACCGTGAAGGTGCTGGACTTCGAGCATCCCAACACGGCTGCCGATGGACAGGCCGCCGCCCGCGCCTACCTCTCCTATCTGGCGAATCACCCGTCCACAGCCCAAAGGATCGCGCGCAAACTGGCGATCCGGTTCGTCTCGGACGCGCCGTCATCGGAGTTGGTGGATCGTCTCGCCGAGGTCTATCTAGCAAACGGCACCGCGATCCAACCGGTGCTGCTCGAGTTGGTGGACAGTGCCGAGTTCCGCGCGGCGGCCGGCGCCAAGGTGCGCACGCCGGACGAGGACGTCGTCGCCACTTACCGGGCGCTGGGTGCGAACTTGCGCCGACCGTCCGCCGCCACCCCCGCCGCCAATCAGATCCTTTGGCAGACAACAGCTCTGGGTATGCGCCCGTTCGGTTGGCCGCGCCCCGACGGGCGCCCCGATCAGGCGGCGGCGTGGGTGTCGGTGTCGCGCATGCTGGCGTCGTTCCAGATCCACCAGGACATGGCGGGCGGGTGGTGGCCGACGGCGGGCGTGACGTACGTGCAGCCAGCCGCGCGTCTGCCGATCCCCACGATCGCGTTCGGCGACTTCGTCGACCACCTTTCCCGATCGATCCTGGGGCGTCCAGCGACGTGGGTCCTGACCAAGGCGGCCTGCGACGCGATCGGCTGCGCGCCGACCACGACGATCACCGCCGCCCACGACGTGATCCGCTGGAAAATGCCGCGACTGCTCACGGTGTTCTTGGACACCCCCACCCACATGACGAGGTGACCGATGGGCGACAACGACCAGCGATCCGCATGCCACGAGTGCGACGATTACCGGATCAGCCGGCGAACGTTGTTGCGCGGTGTGATCGGAATCGGTGCCACCACAGCACTTTTCGGCACCACGCTCGTGCAGACGGCTTATGCGGCAGCGCCTGTCGGCAATGTCTTGGTGGTGGTGTCGCTGCGTGGCGCGGCCGACGGGCTCTCGCTCGTCGTACCCCACGGCGATGCCGCCTACTACAAGGCCCGGCCGAATATCGCGATCCCCGCCACGAAACTGCTTGCCAGGAATGGATTTTTCGGATTGCACCCGAACCTGGCTCCGCTGATGCCGCTATGGAAGGCCGGCAGGATGGCGGCGGTGCACGCTACCGGGCTCCCCGCGCCGAACCGGTCCCATTTCGCGGCTATGGAAGAGTTGGAGGACGCCGACCCCGGCAGCGCGGCGCGGATCGGTTGGCTCAACCGTCTGGTCGGCCGCGACAGCTCGACGAATGTCTTGCGTGGGATGGGAATGGGCATGTCCACCCCGATCACCGCGCTGTACGGGCCGCGGGCGACGGTGACGACGGCGTCGGTGGATGACATGTCGCTCGCAGGCGCCCAGGACAATCCGCGTCGCACCACCGCGATGCGCACGACGTGGGGCGCCGCCCCAGGCGAGATCGGTCGCGGCGGCCGCGCTGCCCTTGCCGCGGTGAACGCGTTCGCCCCGGTGCGTGCCAGCGCAGCCCAACCGGCGAACGGTGCGAAGTACGCCGATGACGACCTCGGCCGGGCTCTCGCCGCCAGCGCACGCACCATCCGAGCGGGTGTCGGTGTCGAGGTGATCGCGGTCGATCACGACGGCGGGTGGGACATGCACACCGGCCTCGGCACGTTGGAGTGGGGCGCGATGTTGCGTGCCTCCCAGTCGCTCTCGCAGAACCTGGCCGCCTTCTACACCGACCTTGGCAGCCGCGGCGACAAGGTCACGCTGGTCACGATCTCCGAGTTCGGGCGTCGCGTCAAGGAGAACGCTAACTACGGCCTGGACCACGGCCACGGCAACGTGATGTTCGTGCTCGGCGGCGGTGTCAAGGGCGGTTATTACGGCAAGTGGACGAGGCTCGCCGCCACCGACGACGCCGACGTGCCCGTGACGACCGACTATCGCAGCGTGCTGGCCGAAGTCGTGACCAAGCGGCTCGGCGCGTCGACCGCCACCGTCTTCCCCGGGTTCAAGCCCGTCACCGTGGGAGCGGTTCGATAGGCGGCTTTGCCGAGAACATCGTCATAAGCGCTGCCCCGCAACGGATATGACGATGACCCGGGCCACAGCTGCACCAACGAATATCAACGTGTCGCGGGCCGGGCGGCTAGCGTGGCGATATGCGAATCTGTGCGACGTGCGCCGTGGAATACGATGAGCCGCTTCCCGCGGTGTGCCCGATCTGTGCCGACGAGCGCCAGTGGGTGCCCGCAGACGGCCAGCGGTGGGCCGATCTCGCGGACCTGCGAGCCGCCGGTCAGCGGCTGACCTGGACCGAACGCGAGCCAGGGCTGGTGTCGATCACCGCGGAGCCGAGAGTCGGGATCGGACAGACCGCGCAGCTCGTCATCACCGGCGGAGGATCCCTGCTGTGGGATCCGCCCGGGTATATCGATGAGCAGACCGTCGGCCGCATCCGCGAGCGGGGCCCGGTTCTCGCCGTCGCGGCGAGCCACCCGCACATGTTCGGCGTGCAGATCGAATGGGCCAGGTCCCTGGACGCCCCGGTGCTGGTGTGCGAACGCGATCGGGAATGGCTGGGGCGCAACGATAATCACGTAGAGTTTTGGGGCGATGCGCGGCGGATCGCGGACGGGCTCGTCTTGTATCGGGTCGGCGGGCATTTCGCCGGGAGCGCGGTCGCCCTCTGGGACGCGGGCGCCGACGGACGTGGCCTGCTGCTGACGGGCGACACGATCTTCCCGAACCCGGATCGCCGGTCGGTCGGATTCCTGCGCAGCTACCCGAACAAGATCCCGCTGTCCGGTGCGGTCGTCGAGCGCATCGCCGCACAACTCGAACAGTTGCGCTTCGAGAGGATCATCGGGAACTTCGGCAACGCCATCGACCATGACGGGCCCGCCGTGCTCCGCTTCTCGGCCGACCGCCACATCCGTTGGGTGCGTGGCGATTTCGACAACCTCACCTGATAAATCGACCGATCAAGATGTCGCGCGGGGTTCGCGCGTCGCACCCACCGCGCGACCGGCCGCGCGACCGGCCGCTCGGCCGACCGACCCCGCCGGCCGAGCGTCTCACCCGGCCAACTTGGGTAGATCCTCCGGACCGATCGGGTCGGTATGCGTGCGTGGCCCCGACTCCACCACGAACATCGCCGACAGCATCAACGCGCCGCCGACCAGCACCCGCCACGTGAACGGCTCCCCGATCAGCGTGATCGCCATCAGCGCGGCCCAGGCCGGCTCGGTGGACATCACGATCGCCGCCCGCGACGCGGCCATCTGCGACTGCGCCCAGGTCTGCACCAGCATGGCGATCCCGCCGGACACCACCGCCAGGTACAGCATGATCAGCCAACCACCGCCGCTGCTCGGGACGGCGAAGCCATGCGGCGCCGCGGCGATCGCGCAGATCACCGCCACCACCACCAGCTGCACGGTCGCCAGCCCCAGCGCCTCCCGCGACCGCGACCAACGGCCCAGCGCGATGATGTGGATCGCGTAGACCACCGCCCCGATCAGCGTCAGGATCTCGCCGATTCCGAGCGAAAGTCCTTGCAGCGCCAGCACGCCCAGGCCGACGACCGCCATCCCGGCGCCGAACCACACCTTGCGGCCGAGATGCGTCTTCAACAGCACTGCAGCGCACAGCGGGGTGAACACGACATAGAGCCCGGTGATGAAACCCGAGATAGTGGCGGGCGTCGATTGCAGGCCCACCGTCTGCAACAACTGGCCGCTGGCGAACAGCACACCCAACGCCACGCCGTGCAGCAGCGTGCGCCGGGGAAGCGCGCGCGCCGATCGCCAGAACGCCGCGAGCATCGCGGCCGCCGCCATCGCGAAGCGCAGCGCCAGGAACTGCCACACGGACATCTGCCCGAACATGATCTTCGTCAGCGGGTAGCTCGAGCCCCAGATCGCTGCGACGATCACCAGTGAGATGAAGGCCAATAACGGCCCGCTCAGCCCCTCCCACCGGGCCAACGGCCGCACCGCACTCACCCATCGATCTTGCCAAATGCCCAGGCTCCGGAAGAATAGCGATCCCGTGCAACCTGCGCGGCGGTGTGCGCCGTCTAGGGATCAGGGCAGGAGGATAGGTGGGGCCGGTCGACGATGCGGAGTTCTCGCAATATGTGGCGGCGCGGCGGGATGCGGTCCGGCGCACCGCATATTTGCTGTGCGGTGACTGGCATCAGGCCGACGACCTCACCCAGACCGCGTTTGTCAAACTGTACGGCGCCTGGGGCCGGATCCGCGAGAAAGCGGCCCTGGACGCCTATGTGCGGTCGACCCTGGTGCGCGCCACGGTCGACGAGGCCCGGCGTCCCTGGCGTCGGGAGAAGGCCACCTGCGCGGTGCCGGACATACCTGCCCCGTCCGACATCGCGCAGGTGGTGGCCGACCGGGAGATGGTCCGCGCGGCGCTGGCCGCCGTGCCGTCCGGGCAGCGCGCCGTCCTGGTGCTCCGGTATTTCGAGGGGCTGGACGTCGCGGCCACCGCGGCGGCACTCGGCTGCTCGGAGGGGAATGTGAAGTCACAGACCTCGCGAGGGCTTTCCGCCCTGCGGGAGGCGCTGGTGGCGCGCGGCGACGTGCAAGAGGGGGTGCGGTGACCATGTCGACCGGCGGTTTCTCCGATGACGCCGATGACGACGTTCGCGGCGCCCCGGCGCCGGATGGCGACGACCTTACCGCCGGAACTCCGAAAAACGAGTATGACGATGTTCCGGGCGATGCCCCTCCGCCGGACGAGACCGATCCGGTGGCTGCCGAGCTGGGTGCGGTCTTTGCGGCGGCGCTGGCCGACGAGCCGGAGAGCGCGGTCACGCCGATGTCCGTGCTGCACGCCGTGCGCGAAGGTCGCGAGCAGCGCACGGCCGTGCGCTGGAGCCGCGAATGGGTCGCGTGGAAATGGGGCGGCGGCCTGGCCGTCGCCGCGGCCGCGGTGGCCGCCGTGTTCATCGTGGGCTCGTCCCTGGGCACGCACGACGCGTCGAGTACCGCCGGCGCGGCGTCGGGTGCTTCTACCGGCGCGAGTGCCGCAGCAGCCGGGGATTCCGGGCAGCCGACCGCGGCTCTGCCGGCGCAATCCGCCGGTGGTAGCTCGGCGGAGTCGGGCGCCCCGGCGCTGGGTCTCGTGCCGCCGAACTCCACTGGGCCGTCTGGCTCCGAGAAGGCCCAGGATTCGAGCGGTCAGGCAGCCGATAGCGCCGCTGGAGCTGGGTCGGGCACGGCCGGCGGCGCGGGCACCACTTCTGAATCGGGCGAATCGTACGCGGCCGCGCCGAGTGAGTCGGTCCCTTGCGCAGCGCCGCCGCTCACCGAATCAGAGTGGGACGCCGCGATCGGTGCCCTGTCCGAGAACATCGTCATACCAGAGCGTTTCGCCGCAGGGTGCGGGACAGCGGCATGGCGCGCGGGGATGCTGGAAGTGGGCTCGTCGCAGAGTGCCATCGAGATCCTTGTCGGGGCGGTCGGGGAGTACCCCGCCGGTTTGGTGCCGAGCCTGGGTGACCGGCAGCTAGGCCCGTCGGTCACCGCAAGCCGGGGCGGCACGATCGTGGTCGTGACGGTGAGCGCCAACAGCGTGACGCTCGTCAGCCACGCTCAGCTCGTGGCAGTGGCCGAGGCCGTCCTCGCGGCTGCCCACTGACGCTCGTCGCGGACGCGGGGGCACGGCCGACGCGGGGGCTCGCGGCTGGCCGGCGGCTGGTCGTCGGAGTCGGGCCTGGGACAATGACCACGTGAGCAACAACCCTGGCGACCCGATCCCCGACGTGCTGGCCGACCGGTACGCGACCGCCGAAATGCGGGCGGTCTTCTCGCCCGTCGGCAAGATCATCGCCGAGCGGAAGCTGTGGCTCGCGGTGCTGCGCGCCCAGGGCCGGCTCGGGCTGCCCGTCGACCCGCAGGTGGTCGCCGACTACGAGACCATGGTCGAGCGTGTCGATCTCGACTCGATCGCGGCGCGCGAGCGGGTGACGAAACACGACGTCAAGGCGCGCATCGAGGAGTTCAACGCGCTCGCGGGGCACGAGCGCATCCATCAGGGCATGACGAGCCGCGACCTGACCGAGAATGTCGAACAGGCACAGGTTCTCGCCGGCTTGCGGCTGGTACGCGATCACACGGTCGCCATCCTCGCGGCGCTCGGCCGTCGGGCCGCGGAATACTCGGGCCTCGTCATGGCCGGGCGTTCCCACAACGTCGCCGCTCAGGCCACCACCCTCGGCAAACGCTTCGCATCTGCCGCGGACGAGCTGCTCATCGCGTTCGCGCGGGTCGAGGACCTGCTGGCGCGCTACCCGCTGCGCGGTATCAAGGGGCCGGTGGGCACGGCGACCGACATGCTCGATCTGCTCGGTTCCGCGGAGGCCGTCGCCGAACTCGAATCCGGTGTGGTGCAAGAGGTCTCCGGCTGCGACCGGGTGCTCAGCTCGGTCGGGCAGGTCTACCCCCGCTCGCTCGACTACGACGCGCTGTCGGCCTTGGTACAGCTCGCGGCGGCGCCGTCCTCGCTGGCGACCACGATCCGCCTGATGGCCGGCGCGGAACTCGCGACCGAGGGCTTCGCCCCGGGGCAGGTCGGCTCATCGGCCATGCCGCACAAGATGAATGCTCGCTCCTGCGAACGGGTCTGCGGGCTCGCGGTGGTTCTCCGCGGCTACGAGGCGATGGTCGCCCAGCTCGCCGGCAACCAGTGGAACGAGGGCGACGTGTTCTGTTCCGTGGTGCGGCGAGTGGCGCTGCCCGACGCGTTCTACGCCATGGACGGGTTGCAGCAGACGTTCCTCACGGTGCTGAGGGACTTCGGTGCGTGTCCGGCGGTGATCGACGCGGAGTTGCATCGGTACCTACCGTTCCTCGCCACTACCAAGATCCTGATGGCCGCGATCCGCGCCGGGGTCGGCCGGGAGACCGCGCACGAGGCGATCAAAGAGCATGCTGTCGCCGTCGCGCTCGAGATGCGTGAGACCGCACGGCAGGCCAACGATCTGCTCGACCGACTGGCCGGAGATCCTCGAATCCCGTTGGACCGCAAGCAATTACACGACCTCATTTCCGACACCGCCTCCTTCACAGGGCTTGCCGGCGCGCAGGTCGACGCGGTGCTGGGCAAGATCGCCTCGGTCGTCGAGAGGTACCCCGCGGCGGCCGGATATCGGCCGGGGGCGATTCTGTGACCCCGGCGGCGACTCCCCGTGAGACACCGCCTGCCACACCGGAAAGAACCCCGAGAGCGGCCAGCAGCAAGGTCCCGACCATGATCCGCGACGCCACGGTGGCGGACTGGGGCGACATCTGGCCCATCTTCAAGCGCATCATCGCTGCTGGCGATACCTACTGTCTGCCAACGACAATGATGGGTGGAGACGCGCGCAACCTGTGGTTCGGCGGGCCCGCGACGACGGTGCTGGTGGCGATCGACCCGCGGCGCAAACCCATGGTGATCAATCCGGAGAGCCCTGTGGTGGGCGCCGTCGTGGGCACGGCATCGATCCACCCGAGCCAGGACGGCAACGGAAACCACGTGGCCAACGCGAGTTTCATGATCGACCAGGACTATGCTGGCATGGGAGTCGGTCGCCAGCTTGGGATCTCGGCCATTTCCCGGGCTCGCCGCGAGGGGTATCGCGGCATGCAGTTCAATGCGGTGGTGGAGTCGAACACCGCCGCAGTGCACCTATGGCAGTCGTTAGGATTCGACATCATCGGTACCGTTCCGGAGGCGTTTCGCCACCCTCGGGACGGCCTCGTCGGCCTGCACGTGATGTACCGCAAGCTCTAGCCCGTCGGGCGGCGACACGCGGGACATTCGCCCGCGAAAGCCCCGAAGGGGCAGAAGAGGTGTTCTATGGCGATCCAGTTGCACGCCATCGTCGACATCCTGGTCGCGCTCGCACTGTGCGGCGTCATCGGTCTGGAGCGGGAGTGGCGGCAGAAGTCCGCCGGAATGCGCACCCACACCCTGGTCGGCGTCGGCGCCGCACTGTTCATGGTGATCTCGAAATACGGGTTCTACGACATGATCACCCTGACCGGCGTGGACCTGCGTCTGGATCCGTCGCGGATCGCCGCCCAGGTCGTGTCCGGCATCGGCTTCATCGGCGGCGGCGTCATCTTCGTTCGCAGGGATATCGTGCGCGGGCTCACCACCGCCGCCACGGTCTGGTTGGCGGCCGCTGTGGGTATGGCCGCCGGGGCCTCGCTGTACGTGGTGGCAACCGGCGTCACCATCATGTATCTCGTCATCGTGGTCGGGCTGGGACGGATCTCCCGGAGTCTGCCGCGCTCCCGGTTCGCGTTCTCCGTCTTGCGCGTCACCTACCAGGACGGCCGCGGACTGCTCCGCACCATCGTCCAGATGTGCACGGAGAAGGGATATTTCATCGCGGGACTCGACCTGTTGCGCAACGGCCGCGCCGGCCGGGGACGCGAGGACATCGGTGAGGACACGGAATCGATCGACGACCCGAACCGCGACCGGGTGGTCGTGCTGATCGAATTGGAGGGGCACCGCGATCCCGGGCAGCTCGTCCACGATCTCGCGTCCCTGTCGGGCGTCTACGGTGTGAGCATCGCCGAAGGGGTGGGCAGCGAGTAGACGCGGCGTCATCGGCGGCTACGCTTCTGACCGTGGCGGACTCTCCTGCGACCATGTCCGATTACTGGCACCTCGCCTCCGGCAAGGTGCGCGATATCTACCGGGTGGATCGCGAACATCTGCTGATGGTGGCGTCCGACCGGATCAGCGCATACGACCACATTCTGCCGAGCACCATCCCGGACAAGGGCCGGGTGCTCACGGCGATGAGCGCGTTCTGGTTCGAGTTGCTCGCGGACGTCGTCCCCAACCATGTGGTCGCCATCCTGGACGACGCGCGGATCCCCGACGAGGTCGCGGGGCGGGCGATGCTGGTGCGCTCACTCGACATGATTCCGGTGGAATGCGTTGCCCGGGGCTACCTTTCGGGCTCCGGCTGGGCGGAGTACCGCGAGACCGGGGCTGTGTGCGGCGTACCGCTGCCTGGCGGCCTGGTGGAATCCTCGGAGTTACCCGAGCCCATCTTCACCCCGGCGACCAAGGCAGAGTTCGGGCGACATGATGAGAACGTCAGCTATGAGGTGATGGCCGCGAAGGTGGGCGCAGACCGCGCTGCGGAGCTGCGCGAGGTGACGCTGGCGGTCTACGCGCGGGCCGCCGCGCACGCGCAGTCCCGCGGGATCCTGTTGGCGGACACCAAGTTCGAGTTCGGTCTGGACCACGTGACCGGACGCCTGGTGCTCGCCGACGAGGTGCTCACGCCGGACTCCTCCCGCTTCTGGCCGGCCGCGGGGTACCGCGCCGGCGGGCCGCAGCCGTCTTTCGACAAGCAGTTCGTGCGTGATTGGCTCACCTCGCCGGCCTCGGGCTGGGATCGAGCGTCGGATTCCCCACCGCCTCCGCTGCCGGAGAGCGTCATCTCCGCTACCCGCGCCCGGTATGTCGAGGCGTACGAGACGATCTCGGGGCGGTCCTTCGCCGACTGGCCCGGCGGCGCCTGACCGCACGCTGCCTGAGCGTGCCCAGCCCGAGCGCGACCTGAGCGGCCTGGCGGGAACGGTAGCGTGGGGGCAGCGCGGCGAAGGGGTCTGCCGCCGTGACCGGACCGAAGGAGCACGCCATGCCCGAGGCCTACATCGTGGATGCCGTCCGCACTCCCGTCGGGCGCCGTGGTGGCGGCCTGGCGCACGTGCATTCCGCCGACCTCGGCGCCCATGTGATGCGTGAACTGGTTACCCGCACCGGCATCGACCCGGCCGCGGTCGACGAGGTGATCTTCGGCTGCCTTGACCAGATCGGTTCCCAGGCCATGGATGTCGCGCGCACCTGCTGGCTGGCCGCTGGCCTGCCGGACACGGTTCCCGGTACCACGATCGATCGGCAGTGCGGCTCCTCGCAACAGGCCATCTCGTTCGCGGCCCAGGCCGTCATGTCCGGAACCGAGGACCTGGTGGTCGCCGGGGGTGTGCAGAACATGTCGGCGATCCCGATCCAGTCCTCGAACCTGGCGGCGAAGGATCTCGGCTTCCCCGATCCGTTCTCCGGCTCCGCGGGCTGGACGCAACGCTACGGCAACGAACCCGTCTCGCAGTTCCACGGCGCCGAGATGATCGCCGAGAAGTGGGGGATCAGCCGGGAGGATATGGAGGAGTTCGCGATCGGCTCGCACGAAAAGGCGCTCGCCGCGCAAGCCGCGGGGCGCTTTGATTCCGAGATCGCGCCCATAGCCGGCGTTCTCGCGGACGAGGGGCCGCGCGTGCCGAACCGTGAGAAGATCGCCTCGCTGAAACCGCTGACCGAAGGCGGCCGCATTACGGCCGCCGTGGCGAGCCAGATCTCGGATGGTTCCGCGGCGCTGCTCATTGCCTCCGAGCGGGCGCTGAAGGAGCACGGCCTCACTCCCCGTGCCCGGATCCACCACGTCTCGGGCCGCGGCGCCGACCCGATCATCATGCTTACCGCGCCCATTCCGGCGACCGAGTACGCGCTGAAACGCTCCGGGATGACGCTCGACGACATCGATCTCGTCGAGATCAACGAAGCGTTCGCCTCGGTGGTACTCGCCTGGCTCGCCGAGACCCATTGCGACCCGGCGAAAGTCAACGTCAACGGCGGCGCGATCGCGCTCGGGCACCCGCTCGGCGCGACCGGCGCGCGGCTCATGACCACGCTCCTCGCGGAACTTGATCGCACCAGGAGACGCTTCGGACTGCAGACCATGTGCGAGGGCGGCGGGCAGGCGAACGTGACGATCGTCGAGCGGCTCTAGCCAATCGACACCAAAAGGTCCGAAACCATGCCAATGGCGTTATTTTCTGGATTCGTCGTCATTTCGTGATCCACTCCGACGAGACGGCGGGCGCGCCGAAGGCTAATCTCGGACTGAAGTTCGCAACGTTTCGGATGACGACCGCCGCACGCCCGCGGTAGTGAGCCCGGCCGTTGCTGCCCGACTGACTAAGGAGTGTTATGCGCGTACATCGAATGCGGACCGCAGCCCTCGCGGGTATCGCCGCGCTGTCCATGGTGGTAGCGGCATGCGGTTCGTCCGGCGGGACCGGGACGCCGTCGCAAAGCTCATCCGAGTCCAGCTCATCGCAGAGTTCGCAGAGCTCCTCGAGCCAGCAGAGCTCGTCCTCCAGCGGTTCGGGCGGCTCCGGTAGCTCCGCGGATGCCAAGACCGCGACGTCGGCGAGCGACTTCGGCGGCATGGACGGCCTCGTCGCGGCGGCCAAGAAGGAGGGCCAACTGAACGTCATCGCCCTTCCGCCGGACTGGGCGAACTACGGCGCGATCATCAAGGCCTTCTCCGCCAAGTACGGCATCACGGTCAATTCGCAGAACCCGAACGGTTCCTCCGCACAGGAGATCGAGGCCGCCAAGACCAATGCGGGCACCAACACCGCGCCGGACGTCTTCGATCTCGGACCGGCCGTCGCCCTCGCCTCGACCGACATGTTCGCGCCGTACAAGGTGCAGGCCTGGGCCGACATCCCGGATGCGAACAAGGAGGCATCCGGCCTGTGGTTCAACGACTACACCGGCGTGATGAGCGTCGGCTACAACAAGACCAAGTTCGGTGAGATCACCAGCCTCAACGACCTTCTGGGCGCGAAGTTCAAGGGCACGTTCGCGCTCAACGGCAATCCGACCCAGGCGGGGGCCGCGTTCAGCGGATTCGTCATGGTCGCGCTCGCGAACGGTGGTAGCCCCGACAACCTGCAACCGGGCATCGACTTCTTCAAGAAGGCCAAGGACGCCGGCACGTTCATCCCGATCGATCCGACCCCGGCCACCATCGCCTCCGGCCAGACTGGCGTGGTGATCGACTGGTCGTACAACCAGCTCTCCGCGGCCCAGCAGCTCAAGAAGCAGGGCGTGGACTGGGCGATGTATGTGCCCGACAACGCCGCCGTCGGCTCGTACTACGTGCAGGCGATCAACAAGGGTGCCCCGCACCCGGCCGCCGCGCGGCTGTGGGAGGAGTTCCTCTACACGCCTGAAGCGCAGAACCTGTACATGGCCGGTGGTGCGCAGCCGGTGGAGTTCGAGGCCATGAAGAAGGCCGGCACGCTGGACGCCACCGCCGAGGCGAGCCTGCCGAAGACGTCGAGCCCGATCATCCAGCTCACCGACGCTCAGCAGAAGGCCGCGTCCACCTTCCTGAACTCGAACTGGTCGAAGATCGCCGGCTGATCCCACCGGGTCCATGACGACGACAATCGACACGCTCGCCCCCGTGTCCGCGCCTCGCCCGGCGCGGCGCGGACACGGGTGGCGGAGCGCGCGGTCGGCGATCGGGACGATCCCGTTCTTCGGGTACGTCGCGGTCTTCCTGATCATCCCGACGGCGATCGTGGTGATCGGCGCCTTCCGGGCGCCCGGTGGCGCGTTCAGCTGGGTCAACATCCTGGCGCTCGGCGACTCAACGGTGATCGACGCATTCGTCGCCTCCGTTGTGCTGTCCGCCGTGACGGCCGCGATCGGCGCGGTCTTCGGGGGGCTGCTCGCCTATGTGCTCGTCACCGGCAGGCCCGGGTCGATCTCGCGCCGGATCGTGACCGCCGTCTGTTCGGTGCTGGCCCAGTTCGGCGGGGTGATGCTCGCGTTCGCGTTCATCGCGACGCTCGGCTCGGCCGGGATGATCTCGAACCTGTTGCGCGACTGGCTGGGTGTCGAGACGACCGGCGCCTACCTGTACACGGTGCCGGGCCTGATCCTCGTGTACACATACTTTCAGATCCCGCTCATGGTCATCGTGTTCCTGCCGGCCGTCGACGGCATCCGCGCGCAATGGCGCGAGGCGACCGAGACCCTCGGCGGATCGACGTGGGTGTACTGGCGGCGGGTCGCCGGGCCGCTGCTCGCGCCGGCCTTCCTGGGGTCACTGCTGCTGCTCTTCGCCAACGCCTTCTCGGCATACGCCACGGCTGCGGCGCTCGTCACGCAGTCGACTCCCATTGTGCCGCTGAAGATCTCGGGCGCAATTACCAACGAGGTGAACGTCGGCCACGCCGATCTCGCCAAGTCGCTGGCGCTCGGCATGGTCATTATCGTCGCCATCGTCATGTGGCTCTATGCCTTGTTGCAGAAGCGCACAGCAAAGTGGTTGGGGTGAAACGAGTATGACGACGTCCGTGGCCGTGCAGCCGTCGCGAGATACCGCACGACCCCAGCAACTACGGCGCACCATGCGTCGTAAACAGACCACCATTCGCTGGATCGTGATCGCCGTCATCATGGCGTTCTTCCTGATCCCGCTGCTGTCGATGCTGTACTTCTCGTTGCGTTTTCCGCTGTCCGGCAAGTGGACCGGGCAGGCGTGGTCGAACGTCATCCACATCGGATCGATCGCGGCCGCCGACCCCGCGGACTACGGCCAACTGTGGACCGGGCTGAAGAACTCCGCCGTCCTCGTCGTGCTGACCGTGGTGATCATGGTGGTCCTGCTCGTGCCGACGATGACGTGGGTCCGGCTGCGCGTCAAGTGGCTGTCGCGGACGGTGGAGTTCATCTGCCTGCTGCCGCTCACGATTCCGGCAATCGTCCTCGTGGTCGGCCTCGGCCCGGTCTACCGCATCGTGTCGAATGTGTTGTCCACCAACACGATCTGGCTGTGTTTCGTCTATGTGGTGCTGGTGCTGCCGTTCGCCTACCGCGCGCTGGACGCCGGGTTGGCGGCCATCGATCTGACCACGCTGTCCGAGGCCGCCCGGAGCCTGGGCGCGCGCTGGTTCCGGATCATGTGGCAGATCGTGCTGCCCAACATCCGTAGCGCCGTGGTGTCGGCGTGCTTCATCTCGGTGGCGCTGGTGCTCGGCGAGTTCACGATCGCGCAGCTGCTCGCTCGGGACAACCTGCAGACCGGGATCTTCCTGGTCTCGCAATCCGACGGGCAGCTCGCGGTGACCATGTCGTTGGCGGCTCTGATACTTGCGTTCGTGCTGCTCATGGTGTTGTCGTTGTTCTCCGGCGACGGCCGGCGCACGAAGGGAGCCTCGGCATGAGCACAGCTCGTATGGATACCGCAGGTGTCGGCACGGTGGCCGGTGTGGCACCGGTCCACGGCGTGCTGGTCGAACTGAACGACTTGCGGCGCAGTTTCGGCACGGTCCGGGCGCTGGACGGCATGGACCTGACCATCAACCCCGGTGAGCTCGTCGTGCTGCTCGGGCCGTCGGGCTGCGGCAAGACGACCGCGCTCCGGGTGTTGGCGGGGCTGGAGGATGCCGACTCCGGCCGCATCACGGTGGACGGCAGGGACATCTCGTCGGTGCCGACCTCGAAGCGCGACATGGGCATGGTGTTCCAGGCCTACTCCCTGTTTCCGCATATGACGGCCCTGCAGAATGTCGAATTCGGACTCACGTTGCGCGGCAAGGGGTCTGCCGAACGGAGGCGCATCGCCGGCAACTATCTGGAGCTCGTCGGCCTGTCGGAACAGGCGGGGCGTTACGCGCGCCAACTCTCCGGCGGCCAGCAGCAGCGGGTAGCGCTGGCGCGCGCCCTGGCCATCGAGCCGAAGGTGCTCCTTTTGGATGAGCCGCTATCGGCACTGGACGCCAAGGTGCGTGTCCAGCTTCGTGACGAGATCCGCCGCATCCAACTGGAACTCGGGATCACCACCCTGTTCGTGACGCACGACCAGGAGGAGGCACTCGCCGTCGCCGACCGCGTCGGCGTCATGTGGGAGGGCCGGATCCAACAGATCGCCAGCCCCGCGGAGCTGTACACCGCGCCGGTCAACAAGTTCGTCGCCGAGTTCGTGGGCCTGAGCAACCCCTTGCCGGGAACGGCATCCGAGGGAGCGGCAACCGTTCTCGGGCAACGGGTCCCGCTGCTGCCAGGGTCGCCGCCGTCGGGTTCCGTGACGGTGCTGGTCCGCCCGGAGGCCGTGACGCTGGTGCCGGGACCCGACTCGGCAGCCGGCAGCGATGTCCGGCCGGGTTCCGTCACCGGGACGATCGTCGGGACGAGCTTCCTGGGTTCCACCGGCCGCGCGCAGGTGCGGTTGGCCGACGGCACGCTGATCATCGCGCAGATCGCGAGCGCGGACGTGGCGGTCCTCCGGGTCGGCGAGACGGTCGACGTTCGCCTCGAGCAGGTGCCCGCCCTCGCCGTCGCGTCGATGGCATCGCGAGGGTCACTCTAGACGCAACACCTAGACGCAACACACCAGTCGCGCCTTCTCAGCGAAACACCTGGTGATCCACGCGTGTGTAGTTGCTTCAATCAGTTACGGCCGGTCCTTTCGCGCACCGCTGTGCCAATTTGGCGTGGACACGCCGACTTCGGGCTGATCATCTGAGTCGGCCCGGACCCGATCTTCCAACGGGCCCTCGCTGATCCCCAGACCTTAGCCTCTCGGCGCGATCGGGCTACCTGGCTCAGGGTGCGAGCCGAACCGTACTCCTCGGCTACGAGACGCGCTTTTCGGGCCTCGAGGCCAGGCTGGGTGACCCTCGTACAGTAGCTCTTGACGCGAGCAGAGCTATCAGTAATACTGTAATAATGATGACAACTGAAGCTGAAGGAGGACGGGTTCGAGCAGAGCGCATCGGGGATACGGTGCGCATTTGCCTGAACGATCCCGCGCGGTTGAACCCGTTCACCGCGGACGTGAGCATCGCGCTCGACTCTCTCGTTGCCCAAGCAGTAGATACCGGGGCAGACGCGATAATTTTTTGGGGAGAAGGCCGATCCTTCTCGTCCGGGGCAGACATGGAAGGGTTTCGTACCACCATCTCAGAATTGCAGAGCGGCGAAGGGTTTCCAAAGTTCTATAGATCCGAGCGATCGCTGATTCGTCTAGCACAGAACTTAAAACTGCCACATGTGACATCTATTGCAGCAGTTCATGGCTGGACAGTTGGTCAGGGCTTCGAATTAGCCATGGCATGCGATTACATCGTGGCAGCCGAAGGAACGAAGTTTTGGATGCCTGAAACGTCGGTCGGTTGGAATGCCGGAATGGGTACAGCGCAGACGCTCGTGAAGACAGTCGGCACCGGTTACGCGAAGAGAATCTTGTTGCTCAATGAGAAGATTGACGCGCGACTCGCTGAATCACTCGGCATCGTGACACGTGTAGCTCCCGCGGGGAAGCAACTTGAGGTCGCGCTGGAGCTGCTTGAAGTCGTGCGGAAGAATGCGCCGATGGCTCAGGCGTTCCAGAAGAAGCTCATTGACATGGCAACAGCGATGTCACTGGATGACTCTCGGGAGCTTGAAGTGATCACCGGTCATTGGCTCGCGTATACATCCGACGTCCTGGAAGCGGCCACAGCGTTTACAGAAAGCCGAAGCGCGATATTCAAAGGTATGTGATGGAGCTCGATCTGATCGATGCCGCGCGCGCCAAATTTCCCTATGCCGGGACAGGGCCATGTGATGTTCTCGCCGGCCGGGTAGCGCGAAACCCGGATCTGATAGCCCTCATAGACTATCGAGACAGTCGTATAACGAATAAGGAACTATGGTCGCTCGTATCAAGTATCGCCAAGAATCTATCCGATAGCGGCATTCAGTCGCACAGCGTTGTGGCTGTGATTGGGAAAAACTCCATCGATTATGTTGCTACGATGTTTGCAGTATGGGCGCTGGGTGCTATTTTCGTTCCATTTGACCCTGAGCAACCTGCCGCATCGATCGCACGCTCCCTCGAATTGATCAGACCATCTCACCTGGTCGCCGATCCAGTATCGTGGGATGGTGATGCTGCTGCGCTCGTCGAGCTTGCGGTATATGACGAGGCTGTTTATCTGGATATAACGAAACTACGTGCCGAAGAAGATTCCACGTGTATATTCCCGCATGAAGATCAATGGGTTCGTGGCCAAGAGATAGCAGCTCTTTATCTGAGTTCAGGGACAACAGGAAAATCCAAAGCGTGCATGATGCCTGCAGATTACCTGTTATGGGCTGGCGAAGAGTTCTCGCGAGCTGCAGAACTAAATAGTGACGACCTGGTTCTAACCCTGGGCTCTTTCGCTCACGTCAACGCGATCTGGGCGTTGATGGGTTCTTTGGTGAATGGAACCACGCACGCCTTTGAACAGAAATTCTCGTTATCGCGCTTTTGGGAACGTATCCGGGCGACGCGGGCGACGGTGTTTGACTATGTGGGCACTATTATCTCTCTGCTCCTGAAGCAGACGGCGGCTATTGAGACAGCCGATCTCGCGCCCCGGGCCGGGATCGGGGGAGCGGCTCATAAGCAAGAGGTAATAGAGTTCGAGAAGCGGTTCGGCGTTCCGCTCCTGGAGTGTTACGGGCTGACGGAATGCGTCCTGCCAATATTCCAGCGTAAAGATGAACGAAAAGTCGGCAGCATCGGGCTGTTGTCGGAATATTTTGATTCGGCGATAGTTGATGGAGAGGGAGCGCAAGTCACCGAAAATACCACCGGGGTTCTGAGGCTGAGGCCGAAGCACCGGCGGGCGATATTTGCAGGGTACTGGCATGATGATGCCAGCACACAGGCGGCTTTCGATGACGAATGGTTCATCACCGGTGATCGTGTTTCGCGAGATGATGAAGGGTATTTCACATTTCACGGAAGAAGCGGTCAGGTCATCCGCCGTCGAGGGGTCAATTTAAGTATTGACGAAATCGAGGCAGTGGTGCGTGATTATGGACAGGTTAAGAATTGCGCGGCATTCGGTATACCGTCACCATTGAGCGAAGAAGATCTCGTCCTTTTCGTCGTGCCATCATCACAGCCATTCGACGTCAGTGGTTTCGTGAGTTGGCTACGCACACAAGTGGCATCGGGTATGATGCCGGACTATTTGCAATTAGTTCCTAAGCTGCCGATGACTTCCAGTGAGCGAGTGCAGCGGACGGAAATTGCAGGATTGCTCGATCGAAACGAATTATTGGCAATTCAGCCCACAGCGTTAACTCAACGAAAGGGTTTCCAATGAACCGATATCATCATCGAGTATTTCAAGGGCTCGCGGTGCTCGGCAGCTTTACCATGCTCGTCACCGCGTGCTCGTCGTCCAAGGGCGCACAGTCCGACACTACGTCGGCGCCTACGACCGAGAAGCAGCAGACCATCACCGTTGGAGCCTGGGGAGGCGCCTATGACGGTTGGACCCAAGAGGCGTTCGCCAAGCCCTTCACAGAAAAATCAGGTGCAAAGTTCCAGTACGACGACGCAGCAAGCCAAATGGTGTCACGTGTCGTAGCGCAACATGACGCCGGCCAAGTGACTTGGGATGTGCTCGACTCTGCGTTCGGCCTGGACGCCTGGACGCTGTGGAAAAAGGGTCTCCTCGCTCCCGTGCCGGAGGACCTCGCGAAGAAGTGGAAAGAGGCACTCGGCGAGGAGACCGTGACGCCTTTCGGCTACGCCCTCGGAAATCTCGGCGACGTGATCGTCTGCAATCGGAGCGTCGTAGCAAAGTGCCCCACAACGCCAGCGGAGTTCTTCGATGTTGCAGGGTTTCCAGGTGAGCGCGCGATGTACGGTCCGGGCTCTCTGATCGGAGTCATGCTGGCGGAGGAGGCGCGCGGTGTCAGCCCGAATAAGCTGTTCCCAGTGGACCTGGACAGCGCGTTTAACACACTAAAGGAGCTCAAGCCTCATATTGCGTTGTGGTATGACGCGCCCGACCAGCTGGATCAGGCTATCAGATCCAAGGAAGTCTCGATCGCCATAGCGTTCAACGGGCGAGTCGCCAACCTCATCAAAGAGGGCATAGACCTGAACGTCAGTTGGCAGGGAGCCATCTACGAACCCGTCTATATGACGGTTATTAAAGACGGTCCTTCGACTCAGGCGGCGTGGGACTATTTGGATTTCATTGCGATGAGCACTTCCGCGCAGGCCAAATATGTTGAGCTCACCGGTTATGGCGTTCCGAACCGCAAAGCATTTGAATCCGTGAGCACTGATATCGCAAAGTACAATCCCGACTATCCGGACAATAAGAAGGTAATGGCGCTCGAAGATCTTGACTGGTATCTTGCGAACCAGGCTGAAGTCGATCAGCGTTGGCGAGACTTGGTAGGCGGCTAGGGTCATGCGGATACCACGTAGCAAGGATCTGTCATTGGCATCGGGGAAGTCCGGATTCCTGATGCTACTGCCCCTCCTCGGCTTTGTGGTTGTGCTCGTAATCATCCCTCTGATCAATGTGATCAACACAGCTCTGGCCGGTTCGCCTGCTACGAACTTCGCCAAGTTCTTTGAGAGCCCTGCGCAACGAAAGGCCTTGTTGCTGACCTTCAGCGCGAGCTTCGGGGTCAGTATCGTCGCAGTTTCTCTTGGTGCGATGATCGCGTGGTGGTTGGCCACGTCGAGACGTCCGTTCGTGCGCGCCATAATCTGGGCGTCCGTGTTAGCACCGTTTTGGATGGGAGTCGTAATCAAAAACTATGCTCTCGTCGTGGTCTTTGCAAAGAATGGTCCGATAAATTACGTTCTTGGCTGGTTTGGCATCCCGCCGTCATCGATGCTTTACACGATCGGTGCTGTTGTCGTCGGGATGATATATTCGATGATGCCGTACGCTGTGCTTCCGTTATATGCCGGATTCCGCCGCCTGAACTTTAACCAGTTGCGGGCGGCGGAATCTCTCGGCGCGACTCGCCTCTATGCGTGGGTGACGGTCGTGCTCCCTGCTGTGGCGGCAACACTGTTTGGATCGCTAGTGATTGTGTTCGTCATTTCGTTGGGTTTTTATATCACGCCTGTGCTCCTTGGCGGACTTCAAGTTCCGTTCATGGCAACTCTCATAAGTCAGGATCTATTCCAATATTATAATTTGACGAATGCGGCCGTCAGCTCCACCATCTTGATAGTCTCTACGGTCTTCGTACTTTTTGGCGCAATCTTGATTATCGGCTGGAAGCGGCTCGAAAGGGCGATCTTATGAAGCACGCCTGGCTGAGTTTCGTATCAGTATGGCTAACGAGAGTACTTGTGGTACTGGCTATCGCATTCTTTCTCGTTCCTATAGTCATCGTCGGCGTCATGTCGTTCTCGAGCTCGGATGTTATGATGTTCCCTCCGAAATCATTCGGGTTTCGGCAATATTCGAGCGCTTTTTCGTCAGGCGATTGGTGGCTTGCGGCGCGTACCTCCTTAGTTGTCGGAGCGGCCACTGCGGTCGTGTCATGCGTCATCGCGATTCTGGGTGTCCTGGCGATCGCCAGGACGCGGGTCAAGGCAGCGAACTTGGTGTACGGTGCTGCCCTGTTAGCCATCGTGGCGCCTGTGGCTGCGGTGGCGGTGGCGCTATATCAGGTGTTGGCGAAGGTCGGCCTTCTCGGCTCGGTACCCGGGCTTGTTATTGCTCATTGTATTCTCGGAGTGCCAGTTTCATTGCTCGTGTTACGTGTCGGCCTCAGTGGCATACCCCAGACTCTTGAGCTAGCCGCAATGAGTCTAGGTGCGTCACGTGTGCAGGCCTGGATTCATATCACGATCCGTCTATTGACATCATCATTCGGGGCGGCGTTCATCCTGACATTCTTGATGAGTTTCGACGAAGCTGTTTTTGCGACCTTTTTGGGAGGCGCTCATGTTAATACACTACCGCGAGCGATTTTCAATTCGATTCGATTTGGCCTCGATCCGGTCATCACGGCGATTGCAACGATCCTGATGGTTGCTACAGGCGTTCTTGCCGTTGGGGGCAGTTTGCTAAGGCGGGGCCGATGATGGCGCCAATTCATCGTGACGCAATCGTATCTTTCGAATCGGTATCGAAAGAGTATTCCGGAAGTCTCGCCGTCGAAGATGTCTCTTTCTCGGTGTATGAGGGCGAGTTTGTGACCCTTTTGGGGCCGAGTGGGTCTGGTAAGACAACGCTGCTGAAGATGGTGGCTGGCTTCATCAAGGCTGACTCCGGGACGCTGCTTCTTGACCGGAGAAATGCTGCGTCGCTCGAACCGCGACAGCGGGATATCGGCATGGTCTTTCAGGATTATGCACTTTTTCCGCATATGAACGTCTACGAGAATGTGCGCTACGGCCTGCGTTTTCGGAAACTTAGCCGGGACACTGTTCGCGATCGTGTGGAGGAGATGCTCTCGCTCGTCGGACTGAGCGATTATCGGGATCGCAAGCCCAACCAGTTGTCCGGCGGTCAGATGCAGCGAGTTGCTCTTGCCCGTGCGCTGGCGATTCAACCGCGTATACTTCTGATGGATGAGCCATTGGGTGCCCTCGACCGTGAGATGCGGATTCGCATGGCCGAGGAGCTACGCCGTATGCACGAGCGTGTAGGTGTTGCAGTACTCCACGTGACTCATGACCAGGAGGAGGCGTTAATCGTGGCCGATCGCATTGGTGTGATGCACCAGGGCGGTCTGGTTGCGATGGATGAGCCTCGTGAGATTTTCCGTAACCCGAAGTCGGTTTTCGCCGCGCGGTTCCTGTCGCGCGCCAATATCGTCGACGCCGCAGTATTGCAAGTCTACGATTCGGTTTCTGCCGCGATCGGCTGGCAGGGCCTCAGTTTCCACATCGATTGCTCGCCGGGACAGCCAACAGGCGATTGCCGTTTGGCGGTACCTCCGTGGGCATTTAAGATCGTTCCAGCGGGAAACCCGAACGCGTTTGCCGTAAGAGTCCGTGAAATGACGTTCCTAGGTGAGGTGACGCAATTCCTCTGCGAGACAGCGGACGGAGTCGAACTCCTTGTTCGTCTGAGCACTGCTGAAGTACATGAGGCGTCTTTGTCGGCATTGTATCTGTCCTTAGTGGAAGGATTAGTATCTATTGTCAAGTGATGATAGGCCATTGGAAGATGTCGATCGCCGGACACAGATTCTCGATGGTGCGGTTACCGCGCTCTCGGTCCGCGGTATTGCGAATTTGAGATTCAAGGATGTGGCGCGGGCGGCCGGGGTGTCGGTCGGGATGGTGCAGTACTATTTCGATAGTCATGACGAGCTCGTTCGGAGCGCTTGCCAATGGGGCGCATGGAACAGGGTCCGTGTGTGGGCGGAATCTATGCCGGATTCAGGACCGCAGTGGCCTCGACTGTGTGCCATGATCGATTTTGTGTTCGATGACAAGGGCTATTTCCGCGACGCCTCGCTCTGGCTGGAGTTCTGTGTAGCGGCAAAGCGGGATAGCGCTTTGAAGCGAATCATGGCCGAGATCTACGACGCTTGGCGCGAGCCCGTTCGGCAATTAATTGACAAAGGTGTGGAGTCTGGCGAATTCGCCCCGCGGCTGAATATTGATGACATTGTGGACTTGTTCGCGATGGCGATGGATGGGTCGGAGACAGCGACCGCAGTGGATGCGGCTGGACTCAATACGGCGCGGTTCGCCACTCTGCTGAAAAATCAGGTGTCGGTGCTATTGGCCCCGAAAGATATCGGCTGACCGCCGCTGCGTCGCACTTATGGTCAATGGCCCCGCAAGACCCGCGGTCTTGATGGGTCGCAGTGTGGATGAGGCCCTCTCTCGGGCTCTGAAGGGTGGTGTCATGTGCCTGAGGCTGTGATCGTCGCGATCGCCCGGTCCCCTATCGGCCGCGCCCGCGTCGGGTCGCTCTGCCAGATGCGCCCGGATGACCTGCTCGCGGACATGATCAGCGCAGCGCTGGCGAAGGTGCCGGAACTCGATCCGACCTCTGTGGATGACGTGATGGTCGGGTGCGGTGGCACGGCGGGCGAGCAAGGATTCAATATTGCCCGGGTTGCCGCGGTACTGGCCGGTTTGGACTCGGTCCCGGGCACGACAGTGAACCGGTACTGCTCGTCGAGCTTGCAGACGACGCGGATGGCCTTTCACGCGATCAAGGCCGGCGAGGGTGGGGTGTTCATCTCGGCGGGGGTGGAGTCGCTGTCACGTCCGGGATTCGCTGTGGCCGATGACTCCCAGTATGCCAATCCGCGCTTCGAGGCGGCCGCGGCGCGGGCCGCGCAGGTAGCGCAGGGCACCACCGGCTGGTCCGACCCGCGGGAGGATGGTGCGCTCCCTGACGTGTACATCGCGATGGGACAGACCGCGGAGAACGTCGCCCGCTATCGGGGTATCACCCGCGCCGAACAGGACGAGTTCGGTGTGCGGTCGCAGAATCTGGCGGAACAGGCGGTCGCGGCCGGTTTCTGGGCCACGGATATCACCCCGGTGACCCTGCCGGACGGCAGCATCGTGGATCGCGATGACAGCCCGCGCCCCGGGGTGACTATCGACGCGGTCTCGGCGCTGCAACCGGTGTTCCGGCCGAATGGGACCGTCACGGCCGGCAATTGCTGTCCGCTCAATGATGGCGCTGCCGCGATCGTGATCATGTCGGATATCACGGCGAAGGACCTAGGGCTGACCCCGCTGGCGCGGATCATCTCCACCGGAGTGTCCGGTCTATCACCCGAGATCATGGGCCTTGGTCCGGTAGCGGCATCGAACCAGGCCCTGGCTCGGGCGGGGGTGTCGATTGACGATATCGATCTGGTGGAGATCAACGAAGCCTTCGCCGCGCAGGTGATTCCCTCCGCCCGGGATCTAGGGGTTCCGATGGAGAAGCTGAACGTCTGCGGCGGCGCGATCGCCGTTGGTCATCCCTTCGGCATGACCGGGGCGCGTATCACCTCCACGCTGATCAACGCGCTGCGCTGGCACGATAAGCAGTACGGGCTTGAGACGATGTGCGTGGGCGGCGGGCAGGGTATGGCCATGGTCGTGGAGCGCCTGTCATGAGCGCCTCCGATCAGCGGTTTGCGGGGAAGACCGCGATTGTCACCGCGGCCAGCCGCGGTATTGGGTTGGCCATCGCGCGGAGGCTGGTTGACAACGGAGCCCGGGTGGTGATCACCGCCCGCAACCAGGATGCGCTGGGCGCGGCAGCCCTCGAATTGGGCGCCGACCGCGCGATAGCGGTGGTCGGTAAGGCCGATGACGAACAGCATCAGGACGCCACGATCGCGACCGCGATCGAAGAATTCGGCGGGGTCGATCTGCTGGTCAACAACGCCGGTGTGAACCCGATCTACGGGCCGCTGGCCGATCTCGACTTGGGCGCGGCCCGTAAGGTCGTCGAGGTCAACGATCTCGCGGCAATCTCCTGGACCCGTAAGGTCGTGGCGGCATCGATGGGCGATCGTGGCGGGGCAGTGGTCAACATTTCCTCGGTCGCCGCGCTGACACCCCCTGCCGGGATCGGCTTCTACGGTGCGAGCAAAGCGATGCTCCTGCACCTGACCAGGCAGTTTGCCCTGGAATTGGCACCCAAGGTGCGAGTCAACGCGGTCGCCCCCGCGGTCGTCAAAACCCGTTTCGCTGCCGCCCTGTACGAGGGCCGTGAGCAGAGCGTCGCGGCCCGTTATCCACTCGGGCGGCTCGGTGAGGTCGCGGATGTCGCTGGCCCGGTGTCGTTCCTGCTCTCCGACGATGCCGCGTGGATCACCGGGCAGGTCATCGTCATCGATGGCGGCGCCACGCTCACCGGCGGAGTGGAATGAATAAATTTGCCACGCCGACTGCATCCAGCAGCGCTCGTGCCGTCGCCGCGGTCGTTTTCGATTACGGCGGGGTGATGACCACGCCGATGAGGGGCTCGATTAACGCGGGGCTTGTCCACGATGGGATCGACCGTATCTCCTTTACGACAGCCCTTCGATCGTGGCTATCACGCTCTGCACCCAACGGCACTCCCATTCACCGGCTGGAGACCGGTGAGTTGGACCCGGTCGAGTTCGAACATCTGCTGGCTGCCGAATTACGCAGTCTCGACGGCAGTCCTGTCGATCCGGCTGGCCTACTGCGTCGGCTGTTCGCGCAAATGACGCCGGAGCCGACGATGTTCAAGCTCGTCGCGGATCTCCGTGCTGCTGGGGTGCGGGTGGCATTGCTTTCCAACAGCTGGGGCAACGCATATCCGAGGGAGGAACTCGATGTGATGTTCGATGCGGTCGTGATCTCCGCGGAGGTGGGCTTGCGCAAACCGCAGCCCGCAATCTACCGGATAGTCCTAGATCGCCTGGGCCTGCCTGCTGCGGGTGCCGTTTTCATCGATGACGCCGAGCCGAACCTCATCGGCGCCGCCGAGGTCGGATTGGATACTCTGCTGCACACCTCGGCGACCGTCACTCGCTCCCTGTTGGCCCGGCATATCCCTGCCCTTGACTCGACCGTCGATGCCGCCCGGCCGGAGGATGGCCTCACTGGCACCGTTGCTACGACGATCCGTTCACCCCGACCCGATCATGGTCGGCCCACAGCCGCGACGACGTCCTGACCATCACCTTCGGCGAGGAGTGAACCCCTGTGGCAGCACGAACGGCAATCATCACCGGCGCGGCTCGCGGGATCGGCGCCGGTGTAGCGAAACGTATGGCGGCGGAGGGTTACTCAGTCGCCGTCGTCGACCTGGATGAGGCGTCGGCGCAGTGCTGCGCCGACGAGATCACCGCCGCGGGAGGTGCAGCCGTCGCGATCGGCGCAGACGTGTCCGATGAGGCTGCTGCGCAGGCCGCCGTCGACCAGACTGCCGAGCGGCTCGGACCGCCGCTAGTACTGGTCAACAACGCAGGCATCATTAGGGACAATCTGTTGTTCAAGATGACGATCGCCGATTGGGACGCGGTCATGGCCGTGCACCTGCGTGGCGCGTTTTTGATGAGCCGCGCCGCGCAGGTGCATATGACAGCGGCGAAGTGGGGACGGATCATCAATTTGTCCTCGACGTCGGCGCTGGGCAACCGCGGCCAGGCCAACTATGCCGCGGCGAAGGCCGGCGTGCAGGGCTTCACCAAGACCCTCGCCATCGAGCTGGGCCGGTTCGGGGTGACGGTCAACGCCATCGCCCCCGGCTTCATCGAGACCGATATGACCCGGGCGACTGCCGCGCGCATCGGCGTGGATTTCGAGGACTTCAAAAAGGCGGTCATCGCCGAGGTCCCTGTGGCGCGCGGCGGCACACCCGATGATATCGCGCACGCCGCATCGTTCTTCGCCTCAGAGGGGGCTGGTTTCGTCTCCGGGCAGGTGCTGTACGTGGCTGGCGGGCCAAAAGCCTGACCATCCCACGGAGCCGGCTCGCACGACCCAGCGGAAGGAGCACCCATGCGCGTCTTCAACGGTATTGACGAGTTCGCGTCCGCAGTCGGCACGCACTTGGGCACCGGTGCCTGGCGCGCCGTCACCCGGCAGCAGGTCGACCTGTTCGCTGACGCCACCGACGACCACCAATGGATTCACGTCGACCCCGTGCGGGCGGCCGCAGGCCCGTTCGGCGGTCCGATCGCGCACGGATTCCTAACACTTTCGCTGCTCACTGCCCTTGTCCACGGCATCTACCGCGTCGACGGGCTTTCCATGGCGGTCAACTACGGGCTGAACAAAGTGCGATTCCCCGCCCCAGTCCTGGTCGGTTCCCGCGTTCGCGCCGCAGTCGACCTCGTCGCCCTGGATCGCGGTGCGAAGGGCGCCCAATCGACCAGTCGCGTCACCGTCGAGATCGAAGAATCCACCAAACCCGCCTGTGTCGCAGAATGGATCGGACTGCTGGTGCCGTGAACGATTTTGACTCGCGCGCGGTGTCATCAATTGATGACGCCTCTCCTGACGATGTAGATCGCACCGATCCGCCTGGCTTAAATCTGGCCCGGGTGGCCGAATGGTTCGATCGCGCTGGGCCAGGTCTTGCCGCCGGGCCGCTACGCGCCACGCTGATCGCGGGCGGACGATCGAACCTGACCTACGCACTCACCGACGGCATGAAGCGCTGGGTGTTGCGCCGGCCCCCCCTGGGACATGTGCTGGCTACCGCGCACGACATGGGCCGGGAATACCGGGTGATCACTGCGTTGGCCGACAGTGCCGTGCCGGTGCCGGTGACTTACGGGCTGTGTGAGGACGCGGGCGTGATCGGCGCGCCGTTCTACGTGATGGACCATGTCGACGGAGTCGCCTACCGCCGCGCCGACGAGCTTGACGCCCTCGGCGCCGACCGCACCTGTGCGATCGCGCTACGCATGATCGATACCCTGATCGTGTTGCACGAGGTCGACCCTGCCGCCGTGGGTCTCACTGGCTTTGGCCACCCGGAGGGATTCCTGGCCCGTCAGGTACGGCGTTGGGGCCAACAGCTCGACGCCTCCAGAAGTAGGGAGGTGCCTGGGATCGACGAGCTTCGCGCCGCGCTCGCCGTGGACCCGCCAGACCATGGGTATGCGTCGATCGTGCACGGCGACTTTCGGCTCGACAACCTTCTGTTCGATCGGGACGATCAGGTGGCAGCGGTACTGGACTGGGAAATGGCGACCATAGCCGACCCACTGACTGATGTTGCCCTGTTTGTGGTGTACCAGCGACTGGCGGATCTCGCCGATTCCACTGTGATCACCGATGTTGGTCACGCTGCCGGCTACCCCAGTGGGGCTACGCTGCTGACGCATTACGAGCGCGGTTCCGGCCGAGATTTGGACGATATGGACTTCCATATCGGCTTGGCCTGTTTCAAACTTGCCGTGATCCTGGAGGGCATCCACTATCGATTCGTCCATGGACAGACCGTCGGGCCGGGCTTCAGCGAGATCGGCCAGGCGGTGCCGCCACTAGTCGCCGAAGGTCTGGCTGCCCTCAAGAAGCGATAGTGATGGAAGGCGTCACAAATTCCTCTACGCGGCACCGCCGAGTGGACCGTATCGTCAAGGAGCACCTCTGATGGAATTCGCATTCGACGCCACTACCGAGCGCCTACGCCAGGAGCTGCTCGCGTTCATGGAGACGGATGTTTTACCCGCCGAGCCGATCTTCGCGCAGCAGGTTGCAGAGCTGGGCAACCCCTGGGCGTGGAGCACCGTGCCGATCATGGTGAAGCTGCAGCACGAGGCGCGACAACGCGGGCTGTGGAACCTGTTCCTGCCTGGCAAGGAGGGGGCCGGGCTGACGAACGTACAGTACGCGCCGCTCGCCGAGATCACCGGCCGCGCCGCCCATTTCGCCCCAGCCGTGCTCAACTGTGCCGCGCCCGACACCGGTAACATGGAGGTGCTCGCCCGGTTCGGCACCGCTGAGCAGAAGGAGCGCTGGCTGCGGCCCCTGCTAAACGGGTCGATTCGTTCAGCATTCGCGATGACCGAGCCGGCGGTGGCCTCTTCGGACGCGACGAATATCGAGACAAGAATCGCGCGCGACGGCGACGAGTATGTCATCAACGGCCGCAAGTGGTGGAGTACCGGGGCGATGAATCCACAGGCTGAGATCTTCATCGTGATGGGCAAGACCGACCCGACTGCGGAACGACATCGTCAGCAGTCGATGATCCTGGTGCCCCGTGACACTTTCGGGGTGACGGTACTGCGCGGCATGGAGGTGTTCGGCTATGACAACCACGACCACGGCGGGCATGCCGAGATTGACTTCACCGATGTGCGAGTACCTGCTGCGAACCTGATCGCGGGTGAAGGTGATGGGTTCGCTATCGCCCAGGCGCGCCTCGGGCCCGGCCGCATCCACCACTGCATGCGCACCATCGGCGTTGGTGAACGCGCTATCGAGGCGATGTGCGCCCGTGCCGATGAGCGAGTCGCATTCGGCAAGCGCCTGTCTGAACAGGGCGTTATCCGCGGCTGGATCGCCGAGTCCCGCGTCCGCTTGGAGCAACTGCGGCTACTCACGCTGAAGGCCGCTTGGCTGATGGATACTGTGGGTAATAGGGCCGCCCACACCGAGATCCAAGCTATCAAAATCGCGGCCCCGAAAACCGTTGAATGGATCCTCGACAAAGCGATTCAGGTGCACGGCGGCGGCGGCCTGTCCCAGGATCACTTCCTGGCCGAGGCATTCGCAGGCGTGCGCACTTTACGTTTCGCCGACGGGCCCGACGAGGTCCACCTCAATGCCCTGGCCAGGACTGAGTTAAAACGCCAACGTGCGCGACGGGAAGTATGACGATGACTGATACTGAAGATGGATTAGCGCCGTGGGCTCTGCAGGATCGAAATCTCAAGGATGTCGTCGCGACTGCTGCCCGTAATCCGCGGCTGCTGTCCATCGATGTGCTTGAGGCGCTGGTCGACGCGGATGAGATCGACACCGTCATCGTCGCCTACACCGATATGCAAGGGCGGTTGCAGGGCAAGCGCCGCATGCCACGTGCGATCTGGTCTGGGGCGGCGGGGCGCCGGTGCGGGTGTCGCCGCGGTCGATCCTTGTGGAGCAGGTGCGGCGCGTGACGCGGTCGGCGGCCTGGCTAGCAAGCTGAACTCGGACGCCGTTGGGGGTGCGATGCGGGCCTTTAGTCGAAGCGGGGGTAATTGGTTTGGGGTCAGGCCATTGACAATGATGCGGTGGACGCGTGATGATCCTGTGGCGTACATCACGGACTGACCGTCGCTCGGTCGTGGCCCCACCAGGGCTCCGGCCGGCGTCGCAACCCATCGCATCACGATCGGGCCTTCCCCCGTGGGAAGACCGGATCCGACCTCACCGGAGGATCTCGGGTATGTCTTCCACTACCGCCAACGAACATCTGGACGACGACGCCAAGGAACTGGCAGCACTCGGATACAAGCAGGAACTGCACCGCCGGATGTCCGGATTCTCGAACTTCGCGGTGTCCTTCTCCATCATCTCGATCCTGGCCGGCTGCATCACCAGCTATGCCATCGCGCTCCGCTCCGGTGGCCCGTCGACCATCGTTCTCGGCTGGGCCATCGTCGGTGTCTTCGTCACCTGCGTCGGTCTGGCGATGGCGGAGGTGTGCTCCCGCTACCCGACCGCCGGCGGCCTGTACTTCTGGGCCGGCCGGCTCGCCAAACGCAACAAGCGCCAGTGGGCGTGGACGGTCGGCTGGTTCAACTTCCTCGGCGAGATCGCCGTGACCGCAGCCATCGACTTCGGTTGCGCCACCACGTGGATGGCGTTCGCCAACCTGGTGTGGGGAGTGGACGTGACCGCGGCGAAGACGTTCGTCGTCTTCCTGGTCATCATCCTGGCGCATGCGCTGCTCAACGCGTTCGGTGTGACGCTGGTGTCCCTGCTGTGCAACGTGTCCGCGTGGTGGCACCTGGTCGGCGCCGCGGTGATCGTCATCGTGCTGTGGGCGCTGCCGAATCACCACGAGACCGTCTCCTGGACGCTCACCGGCTGGCACAACGAAACCGGCTGGGGCTACCTGCCGTACGTGTTCCTGATGGGCCTGTTGATGGCGCAGTACACCTACACGGGTTATGACGCGTCCGCGCACGTCGCCGAGGAGACGAAACAGGCGGCGAAGCTGGCACCGCGGGGCATCGTGATGAGCGTCGTCATCTCCGTCATCGGCGGTTTCATCCTGCTGTACACGATCACCGCGTCGATCCCAGACTCGTCGGAAGCGGGCCTGTCCAAACTGCTGAACAGCGCGACCGGCCTGCCGCCGGCGCAGATCTTCCTGGACGCGCTGAACAACCCGTTCATGGCGAAGTTCCTGCTGTTCATCGTGTGCGTCGCGCAGTTCCTCTGCGGCATGGCGTCGGTGACGGCGAATTCTCGTATGTCGTATGCCTTCTCGCGCGACAATGCCCTCCCCGGCTCGCGGATCTGGTCGAAGGTCAATCCGCGCACCGGGACGCCGACCAACTCGATCTGGCTGTGCGTGTGCTGCTCGATCGTGCTGACGCTGCCGGCGCTGTTCAACACCACGGCCTACTTGGCGGTGACGTCGATCGCGGTGATCGGGCTCTACATCGCCTACGTGGCACCGGTTTTCCTGCGTCGCCGCAACCCCGACTTCAAGACAGGGCCGTTCTCGCTCGGCAAGTGGAGCCCGCTGATCGGCTGGATCGCGGTCGTCTGGGTGATCTTCATCTGCATCCTCTTCATCCTGCCGCCGGTTGCGCCGATCACCGCCGACTCGTTCAACTACGCGCCGATCGCCGTCGTGTTCGTGCTGCTGTTCTCGGTGGTGACGTGGTTCATCGGCGGGCGGAAGCACTTCATGCAGGGTCGCGACGAGGCGTCCCACCTGACGAAGGCCGCCGAGACGGTTCTGGATGACTGAGCTGCTTGAGTCGCATGCCGGGGCGGCCGGGCTCGGGGCCGTCCTGCTGCGGCCGATCCGGGCGCATGCGTTCGAGATGTGCGTCGAGCGGCTCGCCGCGGCGATCCGGCTCGGTGTCTATCCGTCCGGATCCCCGCTGCCGCCCGAACGGGACCTGGCCGCTCGGCTCGGTGTGTCGCGGGCGACGCTGCGCGAGGCCATCGCGGCGCTGCGGTCGGCCGGAATGGTTTCGACCACCCGAGGCCGGGGTGGGCGGACGACGGTCGCGTACACGCTGCCCGAACCGGGAACGCCCGGCCCGGGTTGGGTCGCGGAGCGACGGTCGGAACTGGTGGAGTCACTGGCTTTTCGCCGCATCGTCGAACCGGGCGCGTGCTACGTGGCCGCCTGCCGGTCACTCGAACCGGAGGATAGCGAGCGGCTCGTGCAGTGTGAGCGCGAGGTGCGTGAGGCCCCGGACAACGCGGCGCATCGGCAGGCGGATTCCCGGCTCCACCTGGCGATCGCGGCGGCGTCCGGTTCGCGCATGCTCATCGAGGCCGTCACCGACGTGCAGTCGGCGCTGCACGAGATGCTCCTCGCCATACCGGTTCTCGGACGGAACATCACGCACTCGAGCCGGCAGCACTCCGCCATCGTCTCCGCCATCCTGAAGCACCATCCGGAGGCCGCCCGGCGGGCCATGGAACAGCACTGCGACGACACGGCCGCGCTGCTCAGCGGTCTGCTGGGCCTACCGGTCGACGAACACACGACAACACCTGTGGAAGGATCATGACTACACATCCCACTGCCGCCCGTAATCCGCGTCTGCTGTCTATCGATGCGCTCGAAGCGCTCATCGATTCGGGTGAGATCGACACCGTCATCGTCGCCTATACCGATATGCAGGGCCGCTTGCAGGGCAAGCGCCTGCACGCCACCTTCTTCCGGGATCACGTGCTCGCGCACGGCACCGAGGGCTGCAACTACACCCTGGCTACGGATGTCGACATGAACACCGTTCCCGGATATGCGCTCACTTCCTGGGAGGCGGGCTACGGGGACATGGCGTTCAAGCTCGATCTGGGCACGATCCGACGGTTGATCCATCTGCCCGGCACCGTGATGATCCAGTGCGACCTGATCTGGGATGGCGGGGCGCCGGTGCGGGTGTCGCCGCGGTCGATCCTCGCCGAGCAGGTGCAGCGCGCGGCGGATCGTGGGTGGATCGCGCTGGCGGGCACGGAGCTGGAGTTCATCGTGTTCAACACGACCTACGAGGATGCGTGGGACTCGCACTACACCGCCATGACCCCGGCGAACCAGTACAACGTCGACTACTCGATCCTCGGAACGACCCGGGTGGAGCCGTTGTTGCGCGAGATCCGCAACGTGATGCACGCGGCGGGCACCACCGTCGAGTCCGCCAAGGGCGAATGCAATTTCGGTCAGCACGAGATCGCGTTCCTCTACAGCGATGTCATCACCACCGCGGACAACCACTCGGTGTACAAGAACACCGCGAAGGAGATCGCGGCGCAGCACGGTCAATCCATCACCTTCATGGCGAAGTACGACCAGCGCGAGGGCTCCTCGTGTCACGTGCACATGTCGCTGCGCGGGCTCGGCGGGGAGACCGTGTTCTGGGACGAGGCTGCCGGGAAGCGCAGCACGCTGTACGACCAGTTCATCGCGGGCGTTCTCGCGACGATGGCGGATTTCACGCTGCTGTACGCACCGAACATCAACTCGTACAAGCGTTTCGCGGACGGATCGTTCGCGCCGACCACGATCGGCTGGGGCAACGACAACCGCACCTGCGCGATCCGGCTGGTCGGCCATGGCGCGGCCGCGCGTCTCGAGAACCGGCTCCCCGGAGGCGATGTCAACCCCTACCTGGCCCTGGCCGGCATGTTGGCGGGCGGCCTCTACGGCATCGAGCAGGGCCTCGAGTTGGAACCCGAACTGACCGGCAACGCCTACACCTCCGACCATCCGCGAGTTCCGCACACCCTGCGTGACGCGCGCGACGTGTTCGAATCGTCACAGGTCGCCCGGGCGGCTTTCGGCGACGATGTCGTCACGCATTACGTGCACGCGGCGGATACTGAACTGGCCGCCTTCAACGCCGCCGTCACCGACTGGGAGCGGCGGCGCGGATTCGAGCGTCTGTAACCGAGAAGTAAGAGAGCACACGATGTCTGCAGGCATTGCCGTCGCCGTCGATCCGAGCGTCACCGGCGGGGCCGGCGGCTCGCACACGGTCGTCAACCCGGCGACCGGCCGGGCGATCGGCGAGGTCCCGCTGGCGGACGCCGCCGAGACCGACGCCGCGATCGCGCGGGCGAACGAGGCGTTCTCGGCGTGGAAGGCGGTGGCGCCCGGCGAGCGCGCCCGGCTGCTGCGGGCGTTCGCTGCTGCGGTCGACGCGCATATCGAAGAGCTCGCGCAGCTCGAGGTCGCGAACTCGGGGCATACCGTCGGCAACGCGCGGTGGGAGGCCGGCAACGTCCGCGATGTGCTCAACTACTACTCGGCTTCTCCGGAACGCATGATGGGCAAACAGATCCCGGTTCCCGGGGGGGTAGACATCACGTTTCGCGAGCCGCTGGGCGTGGTCGGTGTGATCGTGCCGTGGAACTTCCCGATGCCGATCGCGGGATGGGGGTTCGGTCCGGCCCTGGCCGCCGGCAACACCGTCGTGCTCAAGCCCGCGGAGCTGACGCCGTTGACCGCCCTGCGGATCGCCGAACTGGCTCGGGAGGCTGGACTGCCGGAGGGCGTCTTCACCGTGATCCCCGGCAAGGGAAGCGTTGTCGGGCAACGGTTCGTGGACAACCCCACCGTGCGGAAGGTGTGTTTCACCGGGTCCACCGAGGTCGGCAAGCAGATCATGGCCGGGTGCGCGCGGCAGGTGAAGCCGGTGACGCTGGAGCTCGGCGGCAAGAACGCGACGATCGTGTTCGCGGACACCGATCTCGACAAGGCCGCTGCGTCCGCGCCGTACGCGGTGTTCGACAATGCCGGGCAGGATTGCTGCGCCCGTTCGCGAGTCCTCGTGCAGCACAGCGTCTATGACGAGTTCCTGGACAAGTTCGCGGCGGCCGTCAAGGGCGTCAAGGTACTCGATCCGGCATCGGCCGATGCCGAGATGGGACCGCTGATCTCGGCCGGGCACCGGGACAGTGTCGCCCGGTACCTCGACGGTGTCGAGATCGCGACGACCGGAGCCGCGCCCGACGGGGCGGATTTCGCGGGCGGGTTCTGGATGCCCCCATCGGTCGTCCTGCCCCGGTCGGTGACGGACGCCGTGTGGCGGGAGGAGGTTTTCGGCCCCGTCGTCGCCGTCATGCCGTTCGAGGACGAGGACGAGGCGATCGCCATGGCCAACGACACCGAGTACGGGCTGTCCGGCTCGATCTTCACGTCGGACGTGGGGCGTGCGTTGCGCGTCGCGCGCGGCGTGCAATCCGGGAACCTGTCGGTGAACTCGCACTCGTCGGTGCGTTATTGGACGCCGTTCGGCGGCTACAAGCAGTCCGGGCTCGGCCGCGAGCTCGGCCCGAACGCGACCGACGCGTTCACCGAGGAGAAGAACGTGTTCATCGCCACGGGTTGAGCACCATCATGGCCTTGTGATTTCGGGCGAAATAATCCACTCCAGAAAGGCTTGTCATTCATGTCAGGACGCATTGAGGGCCGTGTCGCCGTCATTACCGGCGGTTGTTCCGGGATCGGGCTCGCGACGGCGAAACGGTTCGCCGCCGAAGGCGCACACGTCGTCATAGGCGATGTCGATGCGGAACACGGGCCGCAGATCGCCGAGGAACTTGGCGGTGCGTTCGCGAAAACCGATGTCACGAACAAGGAATCGGTCGATGCGCTGTTCAAGCTGGCGCACGTCACGTACGGCAGCGTCGACATCGCGTTCAACAACGCCGGTATCTCGCCGCCGGATGACGACTCGATCCTGACGACCGGTCTGGAGGCATGGCGCCGCGTCCAGGAGGTCAACCTGACGAGTGTGTACCTGTGCTGCAAGGCGGCGTTGCCGTACATGCTGGAGCAGGGCAAAGGGTCGATCATCAACACCGCGTCGTTCGTCGCGGTGATGGGCGCGGCCACGTCGCAGATCTCCTACACCGCCTCCAAGGGCGGGGTTCTCGCGATGTCGCGGGAGCTGGGCGTGCAGTTCGCGCGGCAGGGGGTGCGGGTGAATGCGCTGTGCCCGGGCCCGGTGAACACGCCGCTGCTGCAGGAACTGTTCGCGAAGGACCCGGAGCGGGCCGCGCGCCGGCTGGTGCACATCCCCATGGGTCGGTTCGCCGAGGCGGACGAGATCGCCTCCGCGGTACTGTTTCTCGCGTCCGACGATTCGTCGTTCATCACGGCGTCGCAGTTCCTGGTGGACGGCGGCATCGCCGGGGCGTACGTCACCCCGATCGACTGATTCCTTCTCGTCGAGCGGTGCGAAATTGCGGACGAAACGGGCGTCGAACGGTGCATTTCGCACCGCTCGACGGGGAGGAGTTGTCCACCTCTGCGGAATCCATCCACACTGTCGCGGGTTGGCGGGTGTGGACCTGATGTTCTGCGCCACTGTGGCGCATGGAATCCAACGAGACCTCCCGGTTGTCCACGACGGCACGAGCCCAGGGCGGGGTGTTGCTCGGTCGGCAAACCCGCGCCCTGATAGGCCGAGCGAGCCTGGCCGCCGCGTTACGGCGCGGGTTGGTGACGTCGATATGGCACGGGGCGTACGCGACCGGCCCGATCACCCTGGAGTCCTGTCTGAAGGCCGCGGAACTCACCTTGGGCGGCCCTGCGCGGCCGTGCCTGGACACTGCCGCGGAGATCTACGGGTTCGATCTGTCCGGTGGCACGTCGCTGCACCTTCTGGCACATCGGGATTTCGCGAGCAAACGGTCGGAGCTGGTTCTGCACCGCATCGACCCGCTGGCACCGTTGGTCGAGGTACGCGGGCGCCCCACCATGGATCCCGTCGAGACGGCCGTTCGGGTGGCTGCAGGGTTTCGCGGGCCGAGCGCCGCGCCACGAAGTCTCGCGGTGTTGGATGCGGCGCTCGCTTCGGGGGCGGTGGACACCGCGGGCGCTCTTGCCTGCTTCGCGGACGCCGTGACGCTTCGCGGAATTCGGCAGGTCCGCGACGTCGCCGACTGGGCGGACGGGAGGGCCGAGTCGCCGCGGGAGTCGTGGCTGCGGTGGCTCTTCCTGCAGGCAGGCTTTCCGCCGCCGATGCTGCAATGGCGGGTCGAGCCTCGTCCGGGCCGATGGTATCGACTGGACCTGGCGTGGCCAGCGTACAAGGTGGGGTGCGAGTACGACGGCGTGGCATTCCACACCGGCGAAGCACTCTGGAACGACCGGGCGCGGCTGAACGACGTGCTGGGCGACGGCTGGTTGATGACGATGGTGACGAACTCGATGCTCACCCAAGGGCCGGCGCAGGTGCTGGGGCAGGTCGGTGGCATGCTTCGCAGTCGCGGCGCGTCCTGGTGAGGCGTGAGGCCTTCGCCGAGCGGTGCGAAGTTGCGGACAAAACGGGCGCCGAGCGGTGCATTTCGCACCGCTCGGCGGGGAGGAGTGAAACGTGCGCAAGCCGGTGATCGGGATCAGCACGTACCGTGAGCCCGCGGATTGGGGGAGTTGGCGGCAGGTCCGGGCAGATCTGTTGCCGGCCGCGTACGCCGATGCGGTCAAGGCGGGCGGTGGCGCTCCGGTGCTGCTGCCGCCGAATCTGGACGCGGACGACGCTGCGGCGGTGATCGATCGGCTCGACGGGCTGGTGATCGGGGGAGGCGCAGACGTCGACCCGGCGCGGTATCGCGACGAGCCCGGCCCGCACACCTCCGGGTGGCGCGCGGACCGAGACGCGTCGGAGCTCGCGCTACTGGATGTCGCCGGTGAGCGGGACCTGCCGACCCTCGGCATCTGCCGCGGCATGCAGATGATGGCCGTGCAGGCGGGCGGATCACTCGTGCAGCACGTGCCGGACGTCGTCGGCCACGAGGGGCACTCTCCGGCCGCGGGCGTCTACGGGTCGACAACCATTGCTGTGCAACCGGGTTCACGGTTGGCCGACATCGTAGGGCCTGGCCTGACGGTGCCGTGCCACCACCATCAGTCGGTCGATGCGCATCCGGGATTCGCCGCCGTGGCCCAGGCTTCGGACGGCTTGATCGAGGCGATGGAGCGCCCCGACCGGCGGTTCTGGCTGGCCGTCCAGTGGCATCCCGAGACCGACACGGACATGCGGCTGTTCACCGCCCTCGTCGCAGCGGCGCGGCGATAGGGCCGGCTCCGCGTCGCGGGCGAGAAGCGTCATATCCGATCGGTGACCGAGACGACGGCTCGTGTCCACCGGGCGGATTTACGCTGATGGTGTAATGGTGCCTTATTACGGTAGAATGCTGCCGTGAGCCTCAACATCAAGAACGAGCATGTGCACGCGCTGGCGCGCGAGGCGGCGCAGCGCACCGGCCGGTCCCAAACCTCCGTGATCGAGCAGGCGTTGGAGGAGTACCTGGCGCGTCTGGAGGACGACGGTGCGGCCGAGCGGGCGAAGACCGAGCGGATCAATCGGATCCTGGCGGACTTTGACAAGCGACTGGCAGACGGGCCACCGCTGATGAGTATCGACGATCTCTACGACGAACGCGGCCTGCCCGCATGATCGTCGACTCGTCGGCGCTGGTCGCGATACTCGGTCACGAGCCGGAGCGATACCCGTTCCTCGACGCGATCCGGGCTGCGCGTCGCGCCGCGACGTCCGCCGCTACGTACGTCGAGACAGCCATTGTCGTTGATGGGCGGCGGGACGCGGTGATGTCCCGCAGCCTTGATGAACTGTTTGTGGAGCTGGAGATCCGTATCGAGCCCGTCACCGCGGCGCAGGCGCAGATCGCGCGCCAGGCCTACCGGGACTTCGGCCGCGGCAGCGGGCATCCGGCGCGGCTCAACTTCGGCGACTGCCTCTCCTACGCGCTGGCGAAGGATCTGCGAGAACCCTTGCTGTACAAGGGGGACGACTTCGTGCACACCGACATCCGGCCGGCGGTGTGAGGGCGGTGATAGCGCACGGGTAACGCGTCGGCTTGTAAGTACACGATGTACAGTAAGGACATGGGCGCTGCGCACTTCGATACATTGACCGCGGCTCGATCGCATTTCCGGGATCTGTTGGACGCCGCGGAGTCCGGACGTCCCGCCACTGTGGTTAGAGAGCACCGACGAAGTGCGGTGGTTGACGCCGAGCGGCTCCGGCGGGAACTCGCCGCCCGCACGCCGGCAGCGGCCGAGGTAGTGCCGGAGGCGGGTGGCTGGTCGGTGTTCTTCCCGGGGCGCCCGATAGCGGCGGACGGCGCGACATTCGACGAGGCCGTCAGGGAGGCCGTGGCCGCGTTGCGCGAATACGCCGAAGATTGGTCCGATCACCTGCTCACGGCGCCCAACCACGCGGACAACTGGGCACTCGTGCAGATCGTCGAGCTGTCGACGGACGAGCAGCTCGTGGACTGGATCACGGCCGCGTGAGCCGACGATTCCCGGGGCCGACACGCAAGGATCAACAGGCGTTCTGTGAGCGGGAGGGCTGGTCACCGGTGCGCGATGCCACCGGCCGGACCGGAACCCACCACGTCACCTATGAGTTCGTTCTCGCCGAGGGGTCCATCCTGCGAACACGCATCTCCCACCCGCCGGACCGGTCGACGTACGGAAAAGCCTTGTGGGCGCACGTCCTTCGCGACCAGCTGCATGTCTCGGAGGCCGAATTCTGGTCCTGCGTGCGTAATGGGACGCTGCCCGACCGCGGCCGTGCCCCGCGTCCGCCCGACGCGATCCCGGCAGCGGTCGTCCACCAGCTCGTGGCCATATTTCAGCTGCCCGAGGCCGAGGTTGCGGCCATGACTCGCGGCGAGGCCATTGCGAGGCTCGCCGAACTGTGGACCGGGGCGGGCGACGAATGAGATCGACCCGGCCGCCATTGGTGACCGCCATCACGCACTGGGCGATGCGGCATCGATGCGGCGGAGGATAGGGGATTCGAACCCCTGAGGGCGGTTAACCCAACACGCTTTCCAAGCGTGCGCCATAGGCCACTAGGCGAATCCTCCATCGGAGAGGGTACCGGACTTCCCGAGCCCGACCGAATCGCGCCCTGCGCTGCCGGTGCCGGTGCTGAAGCCGGTGCGCCGGATCTCCGGTAGCATGGCGACCGGACCCCCGCGGCGTCCATCTCCTCAACTCCCCCAGGGCCGGAAGGCAGCAAGGGTCCGGGAGCTCTGGCGGGTGCGGGGGTCCGCCTCGTTTTGCGCCGGGTATCGAGTATGACGATGTTCCCGACCAAGCCCCGGCGATGTGGCAGCGCTCGCCGGGCAATGTCAATCCCGGCGCTCCCGCACGGCGCTTCATTGACACAGTCGACCCCGACCCCGGCACTACGTCATAGGCGGCACGTAGGCTCACACACGTGGCGCTCGCTCTCTATCGGAAGTACCGCCCGGCGACGTTCGCCGAGGTGGTCGGGCAGGAGCATGTCACCGAGCCGCTGCGCAAGGCCCTCGCCGCCGGGCGGATCAATCATGCCTACCTGTTCTCCGGCCCGCGTGGGTGCGGGAAGACCTCGTCCGCGCGGATTCTCGCCCGGTCGCTGAATTGCGAAAATGGTCCGACCGCGGATCCCTGCGGGGTGTGCGCCTCCTGTGTCGCGCTCGCGCCGGAGGGGCCGGGGTCGCTCGATGTGGTGGAGCTGGACGCGGCGAGCCACGGCGGCGTGAACGACACCCGCGAGCTGCGCGACCGGGCCTTCTATATGCCGGCCGAGTCGCGGTACCGCGTGTTCATTATCGACGAGGCGCACATGGTCACCAAGGAGGGCTTCAACGCCCTGCTCAAGATCGTGGAGGAGCCGCCGGAACACCTGGTGTTCGTGTTCGCCACCACGGAGCCGGAGAAGGTGCTGCCGACGATCCGGTCGCGCACGCACCACTATCCGTTCCACCTGCTGCCGCCGGCGACGCTGCGCGGATTGCTCGAAAAGCTTTGTGGCGAAGAGGGTGTCGCGGTCGAGCCGGCCGTCTACCCGCTGGTGGTGAAGGCGGGGGCAGGGTCGGCGCGCGACGCCCTGTCCGTGATGGATCAGCTGCTCGCCGGTGCCGGGCCGGATGGGGTTACCTACGCGAGTGCCGTCGCGTTGCTAGGCGTGACGGACGCGGCGCTGCTGGACGAGATGGTCGATGCGCTCGCCGCTTCCGACGGCGCGAGCGTGTTCGGCGCGGTGGAGCGGGTGGCCGGGGCGGGGCACGATCCGCGGCGGTTCGGGGCGGACCTGCTGCAGCGGCTGCGCGATCTGGTGATCCTGCAGGCGGTGCCGGATGCGGCGGTCAAGGGCCTGATCGACGAGCCGGAGGATGAACTGGCGGCGATGGCGGCCCAGGCCGAGCGGCTGCCGACGGCTACGCTGACCCGGTTCGCGGAGATCCTGCACACCGGCCTCGCGGAGATGCGGGGCACCACCTCGCCGCGGTTGGTGCTCGAGTTGCTCTGCGCGCGAATGCTTTTGCCTGCGGCGTCGCTGGACGATGCCGGGCTGCTGCAACGGCTGGAACGGGTCGAACGGCGGCTGGACATTGCGGCGGAACACGACGCCGCCAGCGGTGGCCCTGTCGGCGGTGCGGTCCACGCGGATGACGTAGCTCGGGGGTCGGCGCCAGCCGTGGGGCGGGGCTCGGTAGGTCGAACGGGCGCCGGCGCCGGGGGATCCACGGTAGAAGGGCGCGGCGCGGCGGACGGCCACGAGGCGGCTGCGGAGCGCGGTGCTGCCGGCGATTCGAGCGGCGGGTATGACGATGTTCGCGGCTCCGCCGCCACACGTGGATCGAGAACCGTTGCGGAGCGGGCGGAGTCGGCTCACGGCGGTATCGAGGGGAGTGCGCGGGGCGGCGCGGCGGATGGTGCGGGTGCGGCGCCGGGCACCGGGCTGCCGACGCCGCCGTCCGCCGCGGGGCCGGACCTAGGTCTGCCGGAACCGCCGGTGTTGTCGAGCGACCGACCACGCACGGAATCGCCGACGCGGGAGAGACATTCCGCCGTATCAGGTGTCGAGGGCTCTGTCGGCCCGGGCGGGGACACGGCGGAGGGTTCCGCCGGCGGCGCCGTCTCCGACCTCGCCTCGGCGGATGCCGCGGCGAGCGACGAGGGTCCCGGAATGGCCGGGGCCGGGCCGGGGGGCCCCGTGGCGGCTGGGGCAACGGTCGACGCGGCTGCCGGCGCGCAGGCCGGGTCCGCGCGGGAAGCGCAACCTGGCCTCGCGGAAAACACTGCGGAATACGCTGCGCCGACACCGGTTTCGGGCGGCGAGATCGGCGTCACCGACGTACGGCGCGTCTGGTCGGAGGTGCTCGCGGCCGTCAAGCAGCACCGTCGCACCACGCAGGTGCTACTCGAATCGGCGACCGTGACGGCGCTGGATCGCGGTGTCCTGGTGGTCTCCATGCCGACGGCGGCGCTCGCCAGGCGCGTCAACGAGCCGGGCAATGCCGATGTGCTGCGCGCGGCGCTCCGCGACGTGCTCGGCGTGGACTGGCGTGTCCGCTGTGAATCCGGAGACGCGACCGAGGGCGGTTCCACCGGCCGGCCGGCACCCGCCGCATCGGGGCAGCCGTCCGACAGCCGTACCTCGGCGCTTGCGCCGGGCCGCGACATGGACTCCGGAGCGGGTGCGGGTGCGGGCCCGGGCGCCGACCGGAGCGGCCGCAGTGGTGCCGGATCGGACACGGATCGCGCGCCGGACACGGTCCGCGCCAGGTCGACAGCTCGGCCGAGCCCGACCCGCGTTGCGGCACAGCAGGTCTCGGAGGAGCCAGAGGAGCCGAACCCGTACGACGACCTCGACCCGGACGAGGACGTTCCGCCGGATGCTTCGTCCTATCAGCCGATCGATCCGAGCCGGGCCGCGATCGACCTGCTCACCGCGAAGCTCGGGGCACACCCCATCGACGAGGGCCGATAGGTCCTGCGGCCGCTTTGCCGATCGGTGCCTGTCGGGATATCGGTCGGGTCCTCTTCCCCGTGTCCGGAGACTCTCGGCTGCGGGTCTACCCCTCGAACGGCGGCTCCGGGCCGCACTCGTTCACGCGGGCGCAGCCCGCGCGAACTTCGTCATAAACGAATGAAAACGCCTGATATGACGACGTTCTCGGCTCAACCCAGGGTCGGATACAGCGGGTGTTTCGTGGCCAGTGCCGCCACGCGCGCGCTCAGCGACGATGCCAGCGCGGCGTCCAGGTCTCCGGCGGGGGCGATGAGCGCGGTCGCGATGACGTCGGCCACCTCGCGGAAGTCCTCGTCGCCGAAACCGCGGGTGGCGAGCGCGGGGGTGCCGATGCGCAGGCCGGAGGTGACCATCGGCGGCCGCGGGTCGAACGGCACCGCGTTGCGGTTGACGGTGATGCCGATCGAGTGCAGCCGGTCCTCGGCCTGCTGGCCGTCCAGGGGCGAGTTGCGCAGGTCGGCGAGAACCAGGTGCACGTCGGTGCCGCCGGTGAGCACGTTCACCCCGGCCGCGGTGGCGTCGTCGGCCACCAGGCGCTCGGCGAGCAGCTTCGCCCCGCGCAGCGTGCGTTCCATGCGGTCTTTGAATTCCGGTGCGGCGGCCATCTTGAAGGCGACCGCCTTGGCCGCGATCACGTGCTCCAGCGGGCCACCCTGCTGACCGGGGAACACGGCGGAGTTGATCTTCTTCGCGAGATCCTTGTCGTTGGTCAGGATCACGCCGCCACGGGGGCCGCCCAGGGTCTTGTGCGTGGTCGTGGTGGTGATATGCGCGTACGGGATCGGCGAGGGGTGCAGGCCGGCCGCCACGAGACCGGCGAAATGCGCCATGTCCACGAACAGATACGCGCCGACCTCGTCCGCGATCTCGCGGAATCGCTGGAAGTCCAGGTGCCTCGGGTACGCGGACCAGCCGGCGACGATCACCTTCGGCCGGTGCGTCCGCGCCATCTCGGCGACCGCGTCCATGTCGATCCGGTAGTCCTCCTTGGACACCTCGTACGCGGCGACCTCGTAGAGCAGCCCGGAGAAGTTGATGCGCATGCCGTGCGTCAGGTGCCCTCCGTGCGCGAGCGACAGGCCCAGGATGGTGTCCCCGGGCTTGATGAGCGCCTGGTAGGCGGCGGCGTTGGCCTGCGCGCCGGAGTGCGGCTGCACGTTGGCGTACTCGGCACCGAACAGCTCCTTGATGCGCGCGATCGCGAGACGCTCTGTGACGTCGACGTTCTCGCACCCGCCGTAGTAGCGTCGGCCCGGATAGCCCTCGGCGTACTTGTTCGTCATCACCGAGCCCTGCGCCTGCATGGCGGCGACCGGGGCGAAGTTCTCCGAGGCGATCATCTCCAGCGTCTGCTGCTGACGATGCAGCTCCGCAGTGATCGCCGCGTACACCTCCGGATCGGCCTCGGCCAACGGCGCATTATGCCCGGGCCACGGGGTGGCCGATGTTGTGCTGGCGGCGGCTTCGGTGGCGGTCATAGCGGGCCTTTCATCGCGGGTGAATCGGCATGGTCCACGGTAGTGGACCGCGACACGGGCGCGGCGACCCGGCCAGTGCTCGCTTCGCGGCGCCTCGGGCGATCGCGGAGTGGTGGCGGCTGCGGATCGTTGCGGCTCCCGGCTGGCAGCGGGTGCTCGCGGCGGTCAGCGGCCGTTAGCGGCCGAGGAATGCTTCGACGCCGGCGGCGATGCCCTCGGCGTACTTTTGTTGGCCCGCCGCCGATGACATCGTCGCGGCTTCGGACGCGTTCCGCATGTTGCCGCATTCGATCATGATGGTTGGCCGGAGCGACAGGTTGAGGCCGGCGAGATCCGAGCGCTGCCACAGCCCGTCGGATCCCAGGGTGTTGCTGATCGGGAAGCCGACTCCCGCCATACCGTTCCGGACGTCCAGCGCGAGCTTCTCGGTGCCGGCGGTGATGGCGGGCCCGGCCGGTGCGCGGGCTGCTGTCATCACATAGAACCCGCGGACGCCGGCCGCCTCGCCGTCGCCGTGGATGGAGATCACGGCGGCTGCATGGGCCTGGTTCCCGATACCGGCGCGGTCGTTGACGCACGGGCCTACCCCGGTGTCGGAGTCCCGTGTCATCACGACGGTGATGCCTTTGTTCTGCAACAGCTTCCGTAGTGCATTCGCGACGTTCCAGGTGAACTCGTGCTCCGGATAGCCGGCGTTGGTCGCGGTGCCGGTGGTATTGCACGCCTTGAACTGGCCGAACCCGGCGGGCACCTGCTTGTTGATGATTTCCGGGTGTTTCGCATTGGCCCCGTTGTGGCCGGGGTCGATGACGACGACGGTGCCAGCGGGGATGACGATCGGCGCGGTCGGTGCGGTGCGCGTGGTGTCGACGACGGAGGATGTATTGGCCGGCGAGGTGGTGCTTGTCGTGTTCGTCCGGGATGCTGATGTCGTGGTGGGCTCGGTGGTGCCTGTGCTGGACGGTGATGTCGTGGTGAGCTTGGCGGTGGACGCCGGATCGCTGGTCGATGGGGGCGCCAGGACCGTGATCGATGCGCCCTGGGCCGCGGGCCCTGAGGTCGACGTGTGGGGCAACGCTGCGTCGGGGGCGGCATCAGAGGCCCCCGAGGCGTCAGCCGCCGGAACGGGCGTGGACGAGGGCAGCGTCATACTTGCCGGGCTGCAACCTGTGAGCAGAAGCGTGACACAGGCGGTGACACAGCCGGCGGCGCCGATGACGGCCGTGCGGGCGGTGCGAACTGAGGGCGGGCGGACATGCACCGTTCCAGGGTGCCAGCACATGGCCCGGTTTGCCGACAGGCCCACTACGCTGGGCCCTGTCAGATCGCGATCGCCGAGGGAGGGACCGGTTCGATGCAAGCCGGCGGGTTCGATATGGGCGCACTCCTGCAATCCGCGCAGGCGATGCAGGCAGAGATGGCGCGGGCGCAGACGTCGCTCGGCGATGCGCGTGCGACGGGTAGCGCGGGTGGCGGGCTGGTTCGCGCTGAGGTCGACGGCAACGGACAGCTGGTGGGGCTGACGATCGACCCGTCGGTGGTCGATCCGGACGATGTGGACACGCTCGCGGACCTGGTGATCGCGGCGGTGCGTGACGGCGCTCGCGCGGCAGAGGCCCTCGCTCAGAAGACGATGGGATCGGTGGCCGGAGGCCTGATGGGCGGCATGGGGATTCCCGGCTTGTCGGGATTGCCGGACATCGGGAGCATTCCGGGTCTGGCAGGGCTGGCCGGCGCGTCCGATGTGGTCGAGCCGGCCGATCCGGCTGACGCGGCCGATCCGGCCGATCCGGAAAGCTGACGTCCCGCGGTGTATGAAGGCCCCGTCCAAGATGTGATCGACGAGTTCGGCCGGTTGCCCGGCATCGGCCCGAAGTCGGCGCAGCGCATCGCTTTTCACCTGCTCTCGACGGACCGCGCGGAGATCGATCGGCTGTGCACGGTGCTGCAGAAGATGGCGTCCGAGGTCCGGTTCTGTGATCGGTGCGGCAACGTGTCCGAAGGCGACCTGTGCCGCATCTGTAGCGACGCCCGGCGCGACGCCGGTGTGATCTGCGTGGTCGAGGAGCCGAAAGACGTTGCGGCCGTGGAGCGTACGCGCGAGTACCGCGGGGTGTACCACGTGCTCGGCGGTGCGATCTCGCCGATCGACGGGATCGGGCCCGATCAGTTGCGCATCGCTCCACTGCTGAAGCGGATCGCGGAACCCGACGTGCGCGAGGTGATCCTGGCGACCGACCCGAATCTGGAGGGCGAGGCGACGGCGACCTATCTGGTGCGGTTGCTCTCGACCTTCCCCGACCTCTCGGTGACGCGGCTCGCGAGCGGGCTGCCCGTCGGCGGCGATCTCGAATACGCGGACGAGGTGACGCTCGGCCGGGCGCTGTCCGGACGACGCTCCGTCGGCTGACGTGTCCGGCCAGGCTCGTGGTGTGCACGAGAGTCTGAACGCCGCAACGGGTATCGCGGCGACGGTGCGCCTTGCGCTGGTGCGATCCGCGCGGCTCGGATCTACTCGGCTGGTCGCCGTCGACGGGCCGAGCGGCTCCGGGAAGACGTCGCTCGCGGGGCCGCTGGCGGATGCGATCGCGGGCGCCATAGGCGGAGTAGTGATCCAGCCGAGACGTATCGGCGGTCAGGGGTCGGTCGATGCCCGTGAGGGTGCCGGGGCGGGCGCCGACGGGGGTGCAGCCGTCGCGAACGGCGCCCACCCCGGAACATCGTCATACTCGGTTCGCGAGCCAATCCCGTCAGTGCCTCGGGTGGCCGTCGTGTCCACCGATCTGCTCGCGACCTGGGAGCATCCACTGGACTGGTGGGCGGTCATGGAGGAGTTCCTGCTGGCGCCGCTTGCGACGGGAGGTATCGCGAAAATGCCGGTGATGCAATGGGTGTCGGGCAATCCGCGGCCGGGCGGGTCGATCGTGGTGCCGCCCGTCGATGTGCTGATCCTCGAGGGGGTGTCATCGGGGCGGTCGGCGGTGGCGGGCCGTCTGTCGGCGCTGGTGTGGGTGGAGGTGCCCGGGGCGGCCGAGCGACTGGAGCGGGCCGTGGCCCGCGACGGCGAGGCGATGCGTCCATTTTTGGCGCGATGGCAGGTCGACGAGGCGGCGCATTTCGCGGCGGATGGGACGCGCGGCCGAGCCGATGTGGTGATCGATCCGCGGTGATGGCTAGCGCGCTCTCGATCCGCCGCTAACCGGCAGGGACGTCATGCGTCCGTGAGGAGGCGGTCGAAGACCTTTTCGAGGAGCTCAGGGTCCGGCTGTGGGAGCCCGGCGATCGCCGTGAGATACAGCCCGTTCCCGACCAGGCGAATGATCTCGGCGCGGACCGGATCGGCGACGGCACTGCGCATCGGCCGCTCCCATGCCTCGAAGGACTCGGCTAGCACGGCGAGCGCCTGCGGGTCGGCATCTTCTCCGGTGCGCACCGCCGCCAGGAGAGATGTGAAAAACCCGCCCTCGTCGGCACTTTCGGGTCGCGCGTATTCGAGGAACGCGCGTGCCGCATCACCGTGCGTGGCGCGGTCCGTCATCTCGGCGTCCACTGCATCGCGGACCTGCTCGAGTAGACCCACATACAGCGCCGACTTGGACGGGAAGTGATAGAGCAGGCCGCCCTTCGACAGTCCGGCCCGGTCCGCGACGGCCTCGAGCGTGACGCTGCTCGGGCCGCCATCCGCGAGCAGATCGCGCACGGCGCGCAGAATCCTGTCGCGAGCGTCGGAGGCCATGCCGTAGACTGTACCGGCCGGACGGTATAGACAGCGAGCACCGCCAGTGCTGGTCGCCGGCCACCAGAGCGGTGCGGGAATGGAAGCACCGGTCCCATGTTCGGCACGTACGTCGCGGTTCTGAAAACGCCCGGGGCGGCGCGGTTCTCGGCTGCCGCGTTCCTCGGTCGCGCCCAGATGTCGATGGTCGGGCTCGGTGCCGTGCTGTTGCTGCAGGCCGAGCGCGGCTCCTACGCGATCGCCGGCGCCGTGTCGGCGATCTACGCGATCTCCATGGCGGTGATCAGCCCGCAGGCCGCACGGCTGATCGATATCTTCGGACAGCGGCGGGTTCTGCGGATCCAGATCGCGCTCCATGTACCAGCGATGGCCGCGTTGATCGCGCTCGCCATGTCCCCGGCGCCCACCTGGGTGTTGTACGTGCTGGCCTTCTTCACCGGCGGGGTCCAGCCGAACCTCGGTGCGCTGGTACGGGCGCGCTGGTCGGCGAAGCTGACCGGGAGCGGGAAGCTCCGGACGGCGTTCGCGTGGGAGTCGATGCTGGACGAAGTGATCTTCATCGCCGGGCCACCGCTGGCAACGTTCCTGGTGATCGCCGTCTTCCCCAGCGCGGCAATGATTCTCGCCACTGTCATCCTGGCGATCGGGACGTGGTGGTTCGCGTCCCTGAAGGAGAGTGAGCCGAAGGCGATCGGGCGCGGCGCGCAGCACGCGAGGCGGCGGCCGGCCATTGCGCTCCCCGGCGTCGCGGCGATCGCGCTGATCTACGTCTTCGTGGGCAGCATCTTCGGATCCTTCGAGGTGACGACCGTCGCGTTCGCCGGCCAACACGGTCACATGGGTGTGGCGGGGCTGTTGCTCGCGACGAACTCGCTCGGTTCGCTGGTCGGTGGCCTGGTGTTCGGGGCGCTGAAGCTCCGCGCCTCGCTGCTGCGCCAGTTCCTCTTCATGCTCGCGCTGCTCGGCATCGTCGTCTTCCCGCTGCCGTTCCTGCGGTCGATCTGGCTGCTGGCGATCGGAGCATTGGTGGCCGGGGTTGCGGTCGCCCCCGTGCTGATTTCCGGGATCTCACTCGTCGAGCGGATCGTGCCGGCATCGCGGCTCACGGAGTCGATGTCCTGGCCGACAGCGGGGCTGGCTGTGGGGCTTGCGATCTCATCCCCGATCGCGGGCGTGATCGTGGACGGGAATCCGGCGTCGGTCGCCTACTGGGTGACGGCGGGCTGCGCGATCGCGGCGGCGGTGACGGCGTTCCTCCAGGTGACGCCGCTGTACCGGGCGAACGCGGCGGCGGCGCGCACGGCAAAGGGCACTGCGGCAGGAACACAGGTCGCCGCGAGCGCGCGTTCGGCCGGCTGATCGGCGGCGCTCAGCGGTCGGGTGGGGCGAGCGGCTGATCGGTGGGTCAGGGCGCGAGGCGCCGCCGCGTCTTCGGCTGACAGGTGGGGCACCAGAACAGATTTCGCCCCTCGAGCACCTCGGTGAGCACGTCTGATCCGCAGACGTAGCACTGCTGGCCGGCGCGGCGGTAGACGTAGACCTCGCCGCCGTGCGGGTCGACGCGCGGTGGGCGGCCCATGGCCTCCGGCATGTGCTCCGGATAGACGGTGTCGATCCGGCCGACCGATAGCGCCTTGTGCATGAGCTCGACCAGGTCGTCCCAGATCGCGTCCCACTCCTCGCGCGTGAGGAGCTTGCCCGGCATGTGCGGGTCGATGTGGTGGCGGTAGAGCACCTCCGCACGGAAGATGTTGCCCACCCCCGCGGTCACCGCCTGGTCCATCAGCAGGGCGGCAACGGGTTTCGCGGCGCGGTGCACCTTCGCCCAGCCGATGTCCGGATCGGCGTCGTCGCGCAACGGGTCCGGACCGAGCTTGGCCAGGATTTTCGTCATACCCGATTCGTCGAGCAGTTCGCACGCGGCCGGGCCGCGCAGATCGGTGTAGCCGTGGTCGCCGACCATGCGCCAGCGAATCGTGTCCCTGGGCGGCGGCGGATCGCCCGCGCCGAACTCCATGCGGCCGGCCATGCCGAGGTGCACGTGCACGTGCCGCGGCACCGAGTGGAAGGTGATGAACAGGTGCTTGCCGTAGGCCTCGGCGTCGGCGAGCACGTGCCCGGTGATCTCCGCGGCCTCGCTGCTGAAGCGGCCCTGCGGGCTGGACGAGGTCACCGGCCGGCCACCGAATTCGTCCATGACGGAGTGTGCGAGCCGGTGCAATACGTGACCTTCGGGCATGGCTCATACTCTGCCACGGTCCCGGGGCGGTGTGGTGATGGATGTCAGTTGTAGGGACTCACTCCCCAGGGCTTCCCAAGGCACTGAGCGGGCCAGCCCGGCTGGCTTTCGTAGTAGCCGTCCGCGGCGAAACTGCCGCCGACCGCAATGGCGTCGCCCTCGGCGTAGTCCTTCCCGCGCCAGCGGAGCACCGCCGGGGCGGTCGCCTCGCTCACCTGGCTCCGCGGGAAGACCGGGATAGCGGTGGTCGTAGCGTCAGCGCTCACGATGGCGACGCAGCCGTCGCGGACCCGGACGGTGCCTTCGAAGAGCGCGGCGTGGGCGGGCTGACCCGGCACATCGGAGTAGACGGCGACGAACGGGCCCTGCGGGCCGTTCCCGTCGCGGATGACCTCCTGGAGGGCGGACGACGCGGTGCTCATGGCCGATGACAGGGCCTGCACCGCCGACGATTGCGCCGCCGCGGCTCGCGAGTCTCGCGGGTCCAGGGAGGTCGGGGCCTGACCCTCGGAACCACCGGCGGCCGTCACATTGGCAGCCCCGGGGGGTGGCGGCCAACTGGTGCCCGATAGCACCTGGCCCGTCTCGGTGACCGGGGAGCTCGGTCCATTCGGCGGGTCGCTTCCGCTGACGGTCACGGCCGTCGGACTCAGGGTCGCGGTGGCACTGGCCGGCGGCAGCCCGGTGCCGGTGGCGATCGGATCGTCCGCGACCTGCCCGGTGACCAGATCGAACCGGCGGCTCTGCAGCACCTGACCGGTCGTGCCCAGGGCGATGACCGTGGCCCACGTCGCATCCGCCGGCAGAAGTACCGCGAAACCGTTCCAACCGCCGACAAGCGGTGTCCAGGTGGAGGTCTCGGAGCCCGGCGAGGAGAACACCGTGCCCTTGCCCGAATCGATCGTGTAGTGCATCTGCGTGCCGCCGAACCCTGGGTCGGGGCCGGGTGGCAAAGCGGTCATGATCTGCAGTTGAGCGACGTCCGGCCCGACCGCGCCCCACACGGTCGTCGACCTCCACGCTGTGACGCCGGGCGCGTCACCGGTGATGCTCGTCCCCCTGGTGATGTAGCCCAGCGGTGTCCCGTCCGGCCGCTGCCTCTGCGCGTCCTGAACCGGAGTCATCGCCCCCCGGCCATCCACGTAGCGCCCGCTGAGCGAGGCGTTCGGCGGGGTCCCGTCGACGAACGACATCCATACGGCCTCCGGGCCGAGTGCAGGGCTTGCCGACGTCGATCCGAGCGGGCGGGACGCCGGCGGGTTGCCCGCGGCACCGCCTGCCATGGCATAGATCTCGTACGACGTGTCGACCGGCACCCGCACGGGCGTGGACGCATCCGAGCCGCCTCCCGGCGACGCGACGCGGTGGGTGGCCCCGAACCCGCCGGTCGCGATGGCCGACGTGGCGACCGCGATGGCCGCGACCGCGGCCGCCGCAATGAGCGGAACACGCCAGGGATGCTTCCGGTCGCGGGGCGGTCCGATCACCGAAACCGTTGCGGAGTCCGGGCCTTCGGACTCGCCTATGACGATGTTCGTGGCGGAGGACCGTTCCTGGAACCGCGCCCACGCGTCGGCCGGCGCTTCGACGTGATCCGCCTCGACGCGCAGCGCCGCAGACAGGCGCCGGCCGAGAACGGCGTCATACTCGTTGTTGTCGATGTTCATCGCAGGTCACCGTTGTCCTTCTGGGATGTCTTTCAGTGCCGCGCGCAGGGCCTTCAGGCCCCGGGACACATGGGATTTCACGGATCCGGCCGAGCAGGCCATCGCCTCGGCCATTTGTGCTTCGGACAGGTCGAGCCAGAAGCGCAGCACGAGCGCCTCACGATGGCGCGGCGCCAACGCACCCAGCGCGGCAAGGAGTGATCGATCCGAGACCGATTGCAGCGCGGCGTCTTCCGCGCTCGATTCGGCACGCTGCACCGGCTGCGCGGCGTCGTACCTCGCCTCTACCGCCTCGTGCCGCGCCGCGGAGCGGCACAGGTTCACCACCGTCGTCCGCAGATAGCCGCCGGCCCGGGCCGGGTCGCTGAGACTCGGCCATCGCGTGTGCAGCCGGGCGAAGGCCTCCTGTGCGATGTCCTCCGGGTCGGCGGCCCCGAGCAGATGCGCGAGCCGGAACATGGTCCGGAACTCCGCGCGGAACAGTGCCTCGAAGGGTTCCAAAGCCTGATCCGCGCCCGCCGCGCCGCCGCGCCGTGCATCCCCGGATGGCGTTGTCGGCGTCATGGGCGGTGTCACGGCGGGCGGTTCCCCTCGTTTCCGGGTTCGCTCGAGTGCGTCTAGGGTGCTCACTACTCTCCCACGCCGACGGCGGCGAAAAGGTTGAGACGACGACCGCTCGCCGGCGGGGATCACGGCGGCGCGCAGGCACCGGGGCGATACGCTCACGAGAGTGAGCCCGCAGCACATGGCCGAGATGTTCCAGATCCAGGCGTCCGCGTGCGATGCCCTCGGTTCGCGCTTTTACGGTGTGCTGCTGCAGCGCATCGCGAAGGACATCTTGTCGGACGGGCCGAGCGCGGCGGTGCTGGCCGGTCACGAGGACGATCCGGGCCCCTCGGCGCTGGCGCTGCGGCTGATGGGTGCGGTGCACTACCTGGTGCTCACCGGCGACGCACCGGATCTCGCCGCGCATTTCCCGTCGGTCGGCGGTGACGGTGATCCGGTCCGCACCTGGCCGGCGCTGCGCGACCTCTTCCGCACCGCCCCGCTGGAACTCGCCGCCGGGCTGCACCACGCACCGCAGACCAACGAAGTAGGCCGCGCGGCAGCGCTTTTCGGCGCGCTGCTGCACATTGCCGGGCCGGACCCGCTGCCGGTCCGTCTCTTCGAGATCGGGGCGTCGGGCGGGCTCAACCTGCGCGCCGACCGGTTCTGCTACCGCTCCGCGGACGGGCATCGGTACGGCCCGCTGTCGCCGGTCGATCTGGATCCGGCGTGGATGACGATGCCCGTGTCCGCACCCGGTCCGGTTCATGTGGTCGAACGGCGCGGTGCGGACCTGGCCCCGATCGACCCGACCACGCCCGACGGCGCCGCGCGGCTGACGTCCTTCGTATGGCCCGATCAGGCGGATCGGCTGCGGCGGTTGCGCGGGGCGATGCTGGTCGCCGGCCAGTACCCCGTGCGGCTCGAAACATGCACTGCCGCAGCATTTGTCGACGCGATCGAGCCGGTCGACGGTCACCTGACGGTGCTGTGGCACTCGGTGGTGCTGCAGTATCTGGACGCCGCCGAGAAGGTGCGGCTGGCCGACGGGATCAACCGGATCGGCTCCGCGGCAACGGATCTCGCGCCGTTCGCGCACATCTCCTTCGAGCCGCGGCGCCTCACCGCCGGAGGCGTGCGCCGGTACCTCGTCACCGCCGAAACCTGGTCTGGCCATGGCAAGGTGGCCGAGCACACCATCCTCGGGGAGGCGCCGGCGCACGGGATGCCCGTCACCTGGGGCGAGCCTAGGCCGGATCGGGTCCGGCCCGCTCCCGACGGCCCGCAATGGCCGGCCTGAACCGGGTCGCCGCGCACCGCGGCCGGTTGGTTTCTCAGCGCAGCGCCGCCGCGGTCGGACAGCTCGCCGTCAACGCGGCGGACAGGCCCACCCGGTTCAGGTGGGCCGCGACGATCGCCCAGGCGTGGTGGATGGGCACCTCGTGATAGTCGATGCCGTGCTCCGCGCAGAACGCGCGCACGATCGGCCGCGCCCGGCGCAGGTTCGGCCGCGGCATGCCGGGGAACAGGTGATGCTCGATCTGGTAGTTGAGCCCGCCCATCGCGAGGCTTGCGGCCCGGCCCCCGGACACGTTGCGCGACGTGAGGACTTGCCGCCGGAAGAAGTCGATCTTGCTGTCCTTCGCGACGGTCGGCATGCCGACATGGCTCACCGCGAAGGCCGACCCCAGGTACAGGCCGGTGGCCGCCAGTTGCACGCCGAGGAATGCGGCGGCGAGCCCCCAGGGCAGGACGATGAACAGAACGGCCGGGTACACGCCGAGCCGGACGGTGAGCAGGGCAGCCTCGACCCAACGATGTTTGACGTCGCGCCGGGTGGCGACCGTCATGATGCTCTGCGCGTGCAGGTTCAGCGCCTCGGCGACGAGCAGCGGGTAGAACCACCACCCCTGTCGCGCGTAGAGGAACGCGGTGGCCCGATGTCGGGGCGCATCGTCCGTCGCATAGAACCGTAGGACGGACGAATTGATATCCGGGTCCTTGCCGATCTGGTTGGGGGCCTGGTGATGTCGGGTGTGTTTGCTATGCCACCACCCGAGGCTCACGCCGCCCAAGCCCGTGCCGAGCAACAGCGCGGCCCACTCGTTCGCCTTGCCGGATCGGAAGATCTGCCGGTGCGCCGCGTCATGGCTCATGAACAGGATCTGCGTCACCACGATCGCGAGCGCGACCGCGATCGTCACCTGTGCCCAGTGCGTGCCGAGGAATGCGAAGCCCACCCAGACGCCTGCGAAAGCCAAGAGCAATAGCGAGATCTTCGTCACATAGAAGCCGTAGCGCCGCCGCATCAAGCCGACGGCCTGGACCTGTCCGAGCACCGTCGAGTAGTCGGTGACTACCCGTCGCGCGGGACGTTCCATAGCTGCCGCGGCGGGGTCACCACTAAGGCCGAAGGAATGGGTATCGGTTGGCGTGCAGGCGGTGTCGAGACTCATATGACGATCGGTGACCTTGTCGGCTCGGAGAGTATTCGCGACACAGGATGCCGCGCAGGCGGTGCCTGCCGAGCGCAGGGTGGGTGCGTCTCGCAATGCTGGTCTTCAGTATGCCCGTGCACGGAGCCGTCGCCGACGTCCCGGCCAGACCGTGGCGCGGCGGTCGGGCGGGAGATGTGTCATGCTCAAGGGCGTTGGATTACGTGGTGCGTGAATTTTTGGTAACTGCTTGGCTCGACACATGGCCGGAATCCGGGCGTGATGGCGACGTTGGCGGGGTCGAATATCTCTCAATCGACGGCCCAACGCCCCGTCCGCGGCCGTTGGCCGCGGACCCACCATCACCCAAGGAGTGACATGGCACAGGGAACAGTCAAATGGTTCAACGGCGAAAAGGGCTACGGCTTCATTTCTCCGGATGACGGCAGCGCGGACGTCTTCGTCCACCACTCGGAAATCCAGTCCACCGGATACCGCTCGCTGGACGAGGGCCAGAAGGTGACGTACACCGTCGCCCAGGGCCCCAAGGGCCCGCAGGCCACCGGCGTCACCGCGATCTGACGAAATCGACCCGATCGACGACTCGGCTCGGCACCTGCGTTGCGGGTGCCGAGCCGTCTTCGTCAGCGGGGTTAGCGCTGGTCCTCGTCGTCGTCACCGCGGGCGGAGACGGCGGCCGCTCGGTTGACGGCGGACACCACGGCCTTCAACGATGCGGTGGTGATGGAGGAATCGATCCCCACGCCCCAGACGACGAGTCCGTCGATGGCGCACTCCACGTAGGCGGCAGCCCTGGCGTCGCCACCGGCGGAGAGTGCGTGCTCGATGTAGTCGAGCACCCGGACGTCGTGGTCGGTGGAGGACAACGCATCGCAGAACGCGGCGACCGGGCCGTTGCCGAGGCCGGACACGGAGGACTCGACGCCGTCGACGCGGATCGTCGCCGTGATCTGATCGCGGCTGACGTCGCCTTCTTGCTCGGCGTCGTCGGTCCGGGAGCGGATCAGCTCGAGAGGCTGAATCCGGCCGAGGTACTCGTCGGCGAAATAGGACCACATCGCCGCCGGCGACACCTCGCCGCCCTCGTCGTCCGTGTGCTGTTGGACCACATGCGAGAACTCGATCTGCAGCCGGCGCGGCAGATCCAGCCCGTGCTCGGTCTTCATGATGTAGGCGACGCCGCCCTTGCCGGACTGCGAGTTCACCCGGATCACGGCCTCGTAGCTGCGCCCCACGTCCTTCGGGTCAATCGGCAGATACGGGACCTCCCAACGGAAGTCGTCCACCGGAACACCGGCGGCCGTGGCATCGCGCTTCAGGTGCGTGAAGCCCTTGTTGATCGCGTCCTGGTGCGACCCGGAGAACGCCGTGTAGACGAGATCCCCGCCGTAGGGGTGCCGTTCCGGCACGCCCAGCTGGTTGCAGTACTCCACGGTCCGGCGGATCTCGTCGATGTCGGAGAAGTCGATCTGCGGGTCGATGCCCTGTGAGAACAGGTTCAGGCCGAGCGTCACGATGCACACGTTGCCGGTGCGCTCGCCGTTGCCGAACAGGCACCCCTCGATCCGGTCGGCTCCGGCCAGGTAGCCGAGTTCCGCTGCGGCGACCGCGGTCCCGCGATCGTTGTGCGGGTGCAGGGACAGGATGATCGCGTCGCGCCGCTCCAGGTTCCGGTGCATCCATTCGATCGAGTCGGCGTACACATTCGGCGTTGCCATCTCGACGGTGGCCGGCAGGTTCACGATCATCGGGCTGTCGGCGGACGGACCCCAGATCGCGGACACCGAGTTGCACACTTCGACGGCGTACTCCAGCTCGGTACCGGTGTACGACTCGGGGGAATACTCGAAGCGCCAATCCGTTTCGGGGTATTTCTCCGCCCAGCGGGCGACCTCCTCCGCGCCGTCGGTGGCGATCCGGGTGATCCCCGCGCGGTCCAGGCCGAAGACGACGCGGCGCTGGAGCGTGGACGTCGAGTTGTACAGGTGCACCACCGCAGAGTGCGCGCCCTCCACCGCTTCGTAGGTGCGGGCGATGAGCTCCGGCCGCGCCTGCGTCAGCACTTGGATGCGTACGTCCTCCGGAATGGCCTCCTGCTCGATGATCTCGCGCACGAAGTCGAAATCGGTCTGCGACGCGGCCGGGAAGCCGACCTCGATCTCCTTGTAGCCCATGCGGACCAACAGGTCGAACATGCGCCGTTTGCGGGCGGGTGACATCGGGTCGATCAGTGCCTGGTTCCCGTCGCGGAGGTCCACGGCGCACCAGAGCGGGGCTTTGGTCGCGACCTTCGTCGGCCACGTGCGATCCGGCAGGTCGATGGGCGTGAACGGCGTGTACCGGCCGAAGGGCATCTGCGACGGGCGCTGCCTGTTCCAGGCCGGTTGATCGGCCGGAATGTCTCCGGCGGGCTTACGGATGTGGGAGATCTGCGGCGTACTCATGTGGGTCGGATCCTTCAGTCGTCATATCCCGAGACCGGCGCTGGACGAAGCGCGGAAACGCGCCCGCGGCAGGAGATCTCGGAATGGGGAACGGACAAGACAACCGGCGCAACACGAAATCCCGCGACGGAGAGGCCGGCCTTACCAGGCCCCGTCGCGGCGACTAAGGAGCAGGCCCACCGCGACGAAACCGCGGGGCGCTGCGCTCGGCACCACGTGACGCACTGTACCCCCATCCCTGGTGCAGCGACACCGCAGCGGTACGTGTCGTGACCGCGCCGGTGTTCCGCGCCCGACCCCGGCCCTGCGCTCTGGCACCGCGCTGCGGCACTACGACAGGGCGTCGCACCCGCGGCGTGAACAGCGTCATACGGTGAAACCCGGCCACCTCTGCACCGGTAGAATCGGCGGCGGTCGGTGCCGATCCGGCGGCCGGGATACGGCTCGATGATCATCCTGCTGTGAGACCTCTGGGAAGCCCCCGAGGGTCGCTGTCGTCGGCACGCGCATGTCGGAAAGGTGGGCGGCCACGGTGGCGCTGATCGTGCAGAAGTACGGCGGTTCGTCGGTCGAAAGTGCCGAGCGGATCAAGCGTGTCGCCGAACGCATCGTCGCCACCCGCAAGGCCGGGAACGAGGTCGTCGTCGTGGTCTCCGCCATGGGCGACACCACGGACAATCTGCTGGATCTGGCGACACAGGTCTCGCCGGTGCCGCCGCCGCGGGAGCTCGACATGCTTTTGACCTCCGGCGAGCGCATCTCCAATGCGCTCGTGGCGATGGCGATCGACGCCCTCGGCGCCAAGGCGCGCTCCTTCACCGGATCGCAGGCCGGCGTGATCACCACGTCGGTGCACGGCAAGGCCCGGATCATCGACGTGACGCCCGGGCGGATCCGAAAGGCGCTGGACAACGGCAATATCGCGCTCGTTGCGGGGTTTCAAGGGGTGTCGCAGGATACGAAGGACATCACCACCCTGGGGCGCGGCGGGTCCGATACGACCGCGGTGGCGCTGGCGGCGGCTCTCGGGGCGGACGTCTGCGAGATCTACACCGACGTCGACGGCGTGTACAGCGCCGACCCGCGGATCGTGCCAGATGCCGCCCGCCTGGACCGTGTCACCTACGAAGAGATGTTGGAGATGGCCGCCTCGGGCGCCAAGGTCTTGATGCTGCGGTGCGTGGAATACGCCCGCCGCTACAACGTTCCGGTCCACGTGCGCTCGTCGTATTCGGACAAGCCCGGAACGATCGTCACCGGATCGATGGAGGATCTACCCATGGAGCAGGCACTTCTGACGGGCGTCGCGCACGATCGGAGCGAGGCCAAGGTGACGGTCACCTCGATCCCGGACCAGCCGGGCGAGGCGGCGAAGATCTTCCGCACGATTGCCGACGCCGAGATCGACATCGACATGGTGGTGCAGAACATCTCCGGCTCGGCCGACGGGCGGACCGACATCACATTCACCTGCCCGAAGGCCGACGGACCGAAAGCCGTTGCTGCCCTTGAATCCCGGCGCGACGAGATCGGCTTCGACAAGATCATCTACAACGATCACGTCGGTAAGGTCTCACTGATCGGCGCCGGTATGCGATCGCACCCGGGTGTGACGGCGACCTTCTGCGAGGCGTTGGCGAATGCCGGGGTGAACATCGACATCATCACGACATCGGAGATCCGAATCTCCGTGCTGGTCAGGGATGTCGACTTGGATGACGCTGTTCGCGCGTTGCACGCGGCGTTCGATCTCGGCAGCGACGAGCAGGCCGTCGTGTACGCGGGGAGTGGGCTGTGATGGCGGGCTCTGCTGCGGACGGTGGCGCGATAGACGGTGCTGCGGACGGTGCTGTAGGAAGTGGGGCCGGCATGGGGCGATTGACGAAGGACCCGGCGGACGGCGGATTGACCGTCGCCGTGGTCGGCGCGACCGGACAGGTCGGCGGGGTGATGCGACAGATCCTGGCGGAGCGGAAGTTCCCGATCGGCCGGATTCGCTACTTCGCGTCGGCGCGTTCCGCGGGGACCACCTTGCCGTGGAGCGGCGAGGACGTCGTGGTCGAGGACGCGGCGGCTGCGTCGGCGGCCGACCTCGCGGGCATCGATATCGCACTGTTCTCGGCGGGTGGCGCCACCTCGAAGGAGCTTGCGCCGAAGTTCGCTGCCGCCGGGGCGATCGTGGTGGACAATTCCTCCGCGTGGCGGAAGGACCCCGAGATCCCGCTCGTCGTCTCGGAAGTCAATCCCGAGGCCGCGTTCGGAGCGGATCCGGCGCGCGGCGGCCACGGCATCATCGCGAACCCGAACTGCACGACGATGGCCGCGATGCCGGTGTTGGCACCGCTGCATCGCGCGGCGGGCCTCAAGCGTTTGATCGTGTCGTCCTACCAGGCGGTGTCCGGTAGCGGGCTGGCCGGCGTTCGAGAACTGGCCGGGCAGGCGCAGGCGACCGCGGCCCGCGCGGCCGAATTGACCTATGACGGGTCCGCGCTCGACTTCCCTGACCCCGTCAAGTATGTCGCGCCGATCGCCTTCAACGTAGTGCCGATGGCGGGGTCGGTCGTCGACGACGGCTCTGCCGAGACCGACGAAGAACAGAAGCTACGCAACGAATCTCGCAAAATCCTCGGCATCCCGGACCTGCTCGTGTCGGGAACCTGCGTGCGGGTGCCGGTTTTCACCGGGCACTCGCTGTCGATCAACGCCGAGTTCGAGCGGCCCATCGACCCCGACACCGCGCGCACCTTGCTCGCCGACGCGCCGGGTGTCCAGCTGGCAGACGTGCCGAATCCGCTGCAGGCGGCCGGCACCGACCCGTCCTACGTGGGCCGGATCAGGCAGGATCCGACCGTGCCGGGCGGGCGAGGGCTGGCGCTGTTCGTCTCCGGCGACAACCTGCGCAAGGGCGCGGCGCTCAACACGATCCAGATCGCCGAGGTCGTCGCCGGCATCCAGTAGCGCTGCGGCACCGGTGCCCGGGGCGTCGGTAGCGCTGTGATTTCAATAGCGCTGTGATGTCGGCGTAGGCATCGGTAGCGGCGCGCGGCCGGCAGTGCCATTCTGGCGTGACGAGGGTCCCGTCACGGGGATCCGGTGACGCGGAGGCACGGCATGACGGCACAGCGAACGGCAGCGGGTGCGGAATTCCGGGCGGCCCGGGACTTCCTGCAGGCGAATCGGGACGATCTCGCTGCGGCGCACGGCGGCTTCCGATGGCCGCGGCCGGCCGAGTTCAACTGGGCGCTGGAATGGTTCGACGTGCTCGCGGACGAGAACCCCGATCGGGCGGCGCTGACGCTGGTCGAGGCCGACGGTTCTGCTGGAACGTGGACCTACGGCACGATGTCCGATCGATCGGATCAAGTCGCCTCGTGGCTCCGCGGCCTCGGGGTGCGGCGCAAGGACCGGATCATCCTCATGCTCGGAAACCAGGTCGAACTGTGGGAGTCGATCCTGGCGGCTATCAAGTTGGGCGCCGTGATCATCCCGGCGTCGACGCTGCTCGCGACGGCAGATCTGCGCGACCGGGTGGATCGCGGCAATGCGAGGTTCGTGATCGCCCGCGATGTCGACGTTCCGAAATTCGCCGACGTGCCAGGGGATTTCGTGCGCATCGTCGTCGGCGAACCGGCCCAGGGCTGGGTGAGTTACGCCGACTCGTCATCTGCGGTCAAGGGTTTCGAGGCGGACGGCGTGACACCCTCCGCCGATCCGCTGCTGCTGTACTTCACCTCCGGGACCACGGCGTTGCCGAAACTCGTGGAACACAGCCATATCTCGTACCCGATCGGGCACCTGTCGACGATGTACTGGATCGGCGCGAGGCCGGGCGACGTGCACATGAACATCTCGTCGCCGGGTTGGGCGAAGCACGCGTGGTCCAATGTGTTCGCGCCGTGGAACGCGGGCGCCACGGTGTTCCTCTACAACTACGACCGGTTCGACGCCTCCGCGCTGATGCGGGTGATGGGTGAGCACCACGTGTCCACGTTCTGCGCCCCGCCCACGGTGTGGCGCATGCTGATCCAGGCTGATATGACGCAGCTGGCGCACCCGCCGCGGGAGGCGTTGGGCGCGGGAGAACCGCTCAATCCCGAGGTCATCGAGCAGGTGCGGCGGGCGTGGGGCGTCACCATCCGCGACGGATACGGCCAGACCGAGACCTGCGCACAGATCGCGAACTCACCCGGCCAGCCCGTGAAGGCGGGATCCATGGGGCGCCCGCTGCCCGGCTACGACATCGCGCTGATCGACCCGGCGACGGACGAGATCGGCGACGAGGGCGAGATCTGCATCGCCCTGGCCGACCGCCCCGTCGGGCTGATGTCCGGCTACCAGGGCGACGGCGGGCGCACGGCGCAGGCCATGCACGACGGCTACTATCACACCGGCGATGTGGGCTCGCGCGATTCTGATGGGTACATCACCTATGTCGGGCGGGCCGACGACGTGTTCAAGGCCTCGGACTACCGGATCTCACCGTTCGAACTCGAATCCGTCCTGCTGGAACACCCGGCGGTCGCCGAGGCCGCGGTCGTTCCCTCGCCGGATGCGGTGCGGCTCAACGTCGCGAAGGCGTACGTGATGCTGGCGGCCGGGCACGCCCCGGATCGCGACACAGCGTCCTCGATCTTCTCGTACTGCCTCGGACACCTCGCGTCCTACAAGCGGATCCGGCGCATCGAGTTCACCTCGGAGCTGCCGAAGACGATCTCCGGCAAGATCCGGCGAGTGGAACTGCGCGGCCGGGAGGATCAACTGCACGGCGCCGGCGACGCGACCCCGGACGCGGGCGAATTCCGGCTGGAGGACTTCCCGGAAATCCGTTGAGCCGAGCGGGGTCCTGGGTGATTCCGGGGCGCGTCAGGGAAACAGGTGATCTCGGACGAACCCGACCTCGCAGGCGACCTGGCGAAGCCGTTCCTCCACCACCATCGAGCCGTGACCGGCGTTGAACCGGTACACGGCGTAGTCGGCTCCGCGCGCGGCCAGCGCGTCCAGATAGTTGTCGATCTGCCGGATCGGGCAGCGTGGGTCGTTCTCGCCGGCCATCACCAGCATCGGTGCCGTCACCGCGTCGATCCAGGTGAGTGGGGACGAATCGATGTAGGCGTCGGGCTTCTCGGCCGGGGAGCCGCCGAACAGGGCGCGGTCGTACGCCCGCATCGGCTCCATCTCGTCCTCGTACGCGGTGACGTAGTCGGCGACCGGTACCCCGGCGACCCCGCACGCCCAACGGGTGGGCTGTGAGCCGAGCGCGAGCAGCGTGAGGAAGCCGCCCCAGGAGTGCCCCGCGATCGCACAGCGATCCGGATCGATGAGCCCGTGCACGGCGAGATAGTCCTGCACGGCGGCGATGTCGGCCAGTTCGGTGTGCCCGACGCGGTCCGTGAGTGCGTCGCGCCAGGCCGAGCCGTAACCAGTCGATCCGCGGTAGTTGACCTGGCAGACCGCGATTCCGCAATCGAGGTACGCGGCGCGCAACGCGTCGTAACTGTCCTCGTCGGCGCTGCTCGGCCCGCCGTGGATCATGAACACGGTGGGGACCGCGGTATTGCTGTGTGCCTCGCCGGACACCGGCTGGCTCCCGGCCGGCCGGGCCAGCAGAGTGTGAATGCGCCCCCCCGCGCCGTCCACCCACAGATCGGCCACCGGCTCCGACGGTGCCGCTGTGTCACCCGGCGGTGCGAGAAGGACTCTGCTGTGCGCGGTCTCGGCTCCGGCGGTCAGCGACCGCAGTTGCCAGCCGCTCGCGGCGCTCGAATGCCGATACCAGATCGTCCCGTCGGGCCGGGTGAGAGCGCCCGCGATCACGCCGGTTTCGGCCGGAAGCGCGGCGAGCCAGCCGGACGACAGGTCGAATCGGTGCAGCGTCGACCGGCCCTGGTGGGTGTGCACGACGAGAACGGCCGTCGCATCGGGGTAGAACGCGCCGTCCAGATCACCCGGCAGGTCGATACTCAGCTCCACGAACTCCCCGGTGGCGATGTTCCAGATGCCCAGCTCGTCCCTGCCGCGGCGCTCATGGCCCACCAGCAGACGTTGGTCGCCGGCAACCGGCGAGAAGTCCAAGGCCGACAAGCCCTTTCCGGGGCCGTCGTCCAGTTCCGCGGCCACGGACCCGCCGCTGACCTGGTAGGCCCGCAGCGCCGGATAGCGGGAATCGCCGCGCTCCGAATGGGACAGCACCCAGACGGTTTCGTCGGTCGACAGAGCGCCGACGCCGCCGTCCGCCTCGTGCCGGTAGACCGTGGTGATGCCGCCGCTGTTCGCGAGGTGGATGCGCGTCCCGTCGTCATCGGAGAATCCGGCGAGCGCGAGGGTTCGCCCGACCTCCACTCCGGCCGAGTATCCCGGGGGGATGCCCGGGAGCGCTTCCCCGCTGGAACCCGGTGCGGCGCCGAACATCTGGTGTCGCCAGGAGCCGAACTCGCTGCCGCCGGCGTCATCGAACCACCACAGCGAACGGCCGTCGGCCGACAATGCGCCCAACGTCGTCCCGTCGGCGCGGTCGGTGGCCTGCACGGTCGCGCCGCTCGCCACGTCCCAGGTGAAGAGTTCGAAGGTTCCCGTCTGATTCGACACGAACACCGCGTGGTTCGGATCGTCGCGCGCGGGCTCCGGCAGCGAGAGTCGCGGCGCGGTGAACCTGCCCCGCCACCGCTTCTCCGCCGACGGGTCGTCGAACAAGCGTGGTGGAACGCTCGCCACCGGATGTTCGTGTGTCATGGGAATATCTTGCCCTGCCGATGCGTGCGAAACTATGCGACATGACGACAGCGGCCCCAGGTTGGTATTCAGATCCGTCCGGTTCGGGCGCGGTGCGCTGGTGGGACGGCGTGCAGTGGACCGAACACGTGCAGCAGCCGGCGCAGGCATTGCCCGGTGCGGCAACCGAGTGGCAGCAGCGTTCCGCGGCCAGGGCAATGGGATCGGGTGGCTCGCCGGCGGGTGATCAATCGGCAGTGCAGGCCGGGCAGGCGGCGGGTCAGCAGGCCGGGCAGCCGGCGGGCCAGCCGGCAGGTCCGCGCTCGCCGATGACGGAGCAGCGACTCTTCGTGTCGCAGAAGCGCAAGCTCATCGAGCTCACCAACGAGTACGCCGTCTTCGGCGTCGACGGCACGCAGATCGGGGCGGTCACCGAGACCGGCCAGAGCAGCCTGAAGAAGGCCGCCCGGTTGCTAACCAGCCTGGACCAATTCATGACACATACCGTGCAGGTCAACGATTCTCAGGGCCGAATGCTGCTCGCCCTCACCAGGCCGGCGAAGGTGTTCAAGTCGACGATGGTGGTGTCCGGGCCGAACGGCGCCGAGATCGGACGCCTGGTGCAGCGCAACGTGTTCGGCAAGATCCGCTTCGGAATGGAAGTCGGTGGAACGGAAATCGGCTCACTGAACGCCGAGAACTGGCGGGCCTGGAACTTCGCGATCCTCGACCACACCGGCACCGAGGTCGCCCGCATCACGAAGACCTGGGAAGGCCTGCTCACCACAGTCTTCACCACGGCCGACAACTATCTCGTCGACATCCACGTCCCGCTTGCGGACCCGATGCATTCACTCGTCGTGGCCGCCGCGCTCACCGTGGACACCGCGCTGAAGCAGGATTCGCGCGGCTGGAACTGACGTCGCGGGGGCGTGACGGGCGGGTACCGGAGCGGCGCGAGCCTACGCAGCCGTGCAGATCGCCAGCACGAAGACGGCGATCGACAGCGCACCGAGCAGCGCCCGGGTGAGCGCCGCCCACCGGGCCGCCGACCTGGCGGCACTCGCCGCTGCCTCGTCCTCGGGGTGATCCTGGGCCGCGGTCCGCAGCCGCCGCATGCCGCGCGCCTGCCGCACACCCACACCCAGCGCAGCGATGAGAGCCGCGAGTATGACGACGATCGCGGTGGCAAGCCCATCCCATCCGCGTTCGATCAGCAGCACCAGCCCGCACCCCGCGGAGACGAGCAGCGCGACCCCGGCCGTCCCGAAATACCGCGGGCCGAACGCCTTGAACAGTGCCACCCGGTCGGCCGGGGCCAGCACCGACCGCGACGCGCGCGAGACGATCGTCACAGCGGCCATTCCGCCGATCCACATCGAGCCGCCCAGAATCACCAGCGCCAGCAGGACGAGCCGCAGAGCCGTGGGCATGCCGGACGGGGCAGGGGCGAGAACAGCGTCATACACGGTGACGGAACACGGTTTTCGGATTCGGGGGCGCGGCGCCGCGCGCCCGCGCGATCAGTGCCGGGACCACCAGAACTCGAGCTGGATGTTGTCCGGATCGCGGAACACCAGGGCGGTTCCGGTGCCTGACGGCGAATCGGTGACCGGCGAGTGGGTGACGCCCTCGGCGGTGAGGTGCTTCTCGAGTTCGACCAGGTCGTCGCGGCTTTCGACACCGAAGCCGACATGGTCCAGGCCCGGTGTGTGCTCGTTGAACCGGTCCGCGGCGAGTTCATGATGCTGGTTGACCCCGATGATGAGGCCGGTCGCCGGATGCCGCATGACGATCATCGTGCGGTTCTCGAGGTCGGCGCGCTTGAGTCGCTGCAGACCCAGTACGCGGCAATACCAATCGCAACTGGCCTCGGCGTCCGTGACGGTGAGGTCGAGATGCGAGATGCCGGTGAACGTTCCGGTCGACGTTCCAGTGGACCTTTCGGCAGACACAGCCATGCGGACTCCTTCTGATTCATCCCGCCCACGCCAGCCTAGGCGCGGGCGGCGCGGGCAGCCCGAGCGGTGTGCGGCCCGTCACCGTCGGGCCTCGGACTCGACCGGTCCGTCCGCGGCTCTCACGAAAGTCTTACGTTCGACCGGACCAGCGGAGCGCACCAGCGGGCAGAATGAAGACCATGCAGTTCACCATGCGACACCCGGGCACGCGCTGGCTCGCGCCAGTGGCGGTCGCCGCGGTGGTGGTCGGTTCCGCGTCCCTGGCACATATCGCGGCCGCGAGCCCGGGCAGCGGCGGCCTGCCGGACATGACGGCGCAGGAGTTGATCACCCGCGTGCAAGGGGCGGTATCGACGCCCGTCTCGGGTACCGTCACCGAGACCGCGGACCTGGGCCTGCCGGATCTCTCCGGGCTGACGCGGTCCGGGCCCGCCGGCGGCGGCGCATCGGCGACGTCCGGGTTGATGGGCCTCACGACCGGCTCGCATACCCTGCGCGTTTGGTACGGCGGCCCCAGTAAGCAACGTGTCGCGCTGCTCAGCTCGCTGGGGGAGACCGACCTGATCCACGATGGCCGGCAGCTCTGGACCTGGGACAGTTCCGACAATTCCGTGACGCACCGTGAACTGCCGGCCCCAGAAGCGAACTCCGGCGCGAGTTCCGGCGCATCGGATAGTTCCGCCGTGATCCCGGGTGGCGCCGATATGCCGACGACCCCGGGCGCGGCAGCGGCGGCCGCCCTTGGCCTGATCGGACCAACCACCTCGGTGAGCGTGTCGAACGATGCATCGGCGGCGGGCCGCGACGCCTACCAACTGACCCTCACGCCGAAGGGCACCGGCTCGCTGGTGTCGGCCATCCGTATCGACGTGGACGGTTCGACCTTCGTGCCGCTGCGTGTCGAGGTCGACTCGGCGAGCACTGGAGCAGCGGCGTTCACGATCGGCTTCAGCTCGCCGGTGTCGTTCGCGCCGATCGACCCGGCCCAGTTCACGTTCAGCCCGCCGCCGGGGGCCACCGTCACAACCGAAAGCGGTGGTAGTCGCGCAGGATCCGCCCCTGGCCTGTTCGCCGGTCTGAAGGATCACACCGACGTGCATGTGGTCGGCTCCGGTTGGACGAGCGTCATCGTGGCGCGCGTCACCGGGAACACCGCCGGTGGCGCGCCCGGCACATCGGCGGACACCGGGCCGACCCAGGGCGCCGGATCGACCCACGGGCCGGCCATGGTCCGCGGAGCGGGCGGAACGCTCGGTGCGCTGGGCGGGCTGCTGCACTCCCTGCCCACCGTTTCGGGGAGCTGGGGCAGCGGCCGCATCCTGGCCGGCACCCTCTTCACCGTCGTGATCACCGACAACGGCACGATCGCCGCCGGCGCCGCCACACCGGCAATCGTGACGGCCGCACTGGCGCATTGAGAACCGACGCATTGAGAACCTGAGTGACCGACACCATCACCGCCGCCTCCGCGCCCGGGACCGCCGTCGCCGACCTCGCCATCGAGTCCACCGGCCTCGCCAAACGCTTCGGCGGCCGGCCGGCGGTGGCGGGCATCGACCTCGCGGTACCGGCCGGCAGCGTGTACGGCTTCCTCGGGCCGAACGGGTCGGGCAAGACGACCACGATCCGGATGCTGGTCGGTTTGATACGCCCCAGCGCGGGCGGCCATCGGTTGTTCGGGCAGCCGATGCCCGTGGCCGCCCCCGGCGTGCTCGGCCGGGTGGCAGCACTCATCGAGGGGCCGGCATTCCACCCCTACTTGTCCGGCCGCGCCAACCTGCGACGGCTGGATGCAGCGGACATGTTCGCCGACCGGCGCACCGCGGCATCGCGGGTCGACGCGGCCCTGGACCGGGTGGGCCTGCTGGCCGCCGCCCGCAAGCCGTACCGCGCGTATTCGCTCGGCATGCGGCAGCGGCTAGCCATTGCCGCCTGCCTGCGCACGCCCCGCGAACTGGTGGTGCTCGATGAGCCGACCAACGGGCTCGATCCGCAGGGCACGCGCGAGATCCGTTCCCTCATCGCCGATCTGCACGCCGGCGGTGCGACCGTGCTGGTGTCCAGCCACCTGCTCAGCGAGATCGAGCAGATGTGCAGCCATATCGGGATCATGAGCGCAGGCCGGCTCGTGGCGCAGGGCCCCGTCGGCCAGTTGCGCGCCGCGGCCGGCCCTGCGCGGGTCGACGTGGACACGGCGCGGCCGGAGGATGCGGTGCGGGTGCTGGCCGCCTGCGGGCTGACCGATCCGGCGCCGCAGCCCGGCGGCGCGCGGGCCCTGCTCGGCGACGTGGACGTGGAGACGATCGTGCCCGCGCTGGTGCAAGCCGGGGTTCCGGTCACCGGCTTCCGGGTCACCCGTCCGTCGCTCGAGGACCTGTTCGTGGGCCTGACCGGGGAGGGGTTCGATGTCCGCTGAGTCCGGCGCCGCAGATGTGTCGCCGACGGTGACGACGCACCATGACGCCGCCGCACCCGGCGCCGGGATCGGCGGGCGGGCAGGATCGCACGTACCGGCCGCGGCGCCGTCGTCAGCACAGCCAATGCCGCTGCCGGCGGCGACCGGCGTTCCGCGCCGCGGCCGCAGCGGGACGACCCATCGGCTCTTCGCCTCCGAACTCGCCCTGATCTTCCGCCGCCGCCGCAACCTGGCCGGGCTCGGCGTGCTCGCGGTGGTGCCGATCATCATCGCCGTGGCGGTGAAGGTGTCGAGCGGCGGCCCGCGCGGCGCGGACTTCTTCGCGGACATCGCCGGAAACGGCATGTTCGTCGCGTTGGCGGCCCTGACTGTCGAGATGCCGCTCTTCCTGCCGCTCGCCGTCGCCGCGATCGCTGGCGACTCCGTCGCCGGGGAGGCGAACGTCGGCTCGCTGCGGTTCCTGCTCACAGCGCCCGTCGGCAGGAGTCGCCTGCTCGCCGTGAAATACGCTGCGGTGGCGGTCTTCTCGCTCTCCGCAACCTTGCTCGTGGCGGTGGTCGGTGCGATCGTCGGGCTCGCCCTCTTCCCCGGCAGCCGCATGACGATGCTGTCCGGGCAACAGGTGTCGCTGCTCGACGGGCTCGGGCGCACCGGGCTGGCCGTCGTGTACCTGTCGATCGGCTTCGCGGCGCTCGGCGCGATCGGGCTCTTCATCTCGACGCTCACCGAACAGCCGATCGGCGCCATGATCGCGATCGTGCTGCTGAACGTCGGCATGTTCATCGCCGACGCGATCCCGCAGCTCTCCTGGCTCGCGCCGTGGTTGCTCACCCATTGGTGGACGTCGTTCGCCGACCTGTTCCGCACGCCGATCCTGTGGGACAACGTGGCGCGCGGCACCATCACCGCGCTCGTCTACCTGGCGATCGGCTACGCCTGCGCCTGGGCACGCTTCGGCAGCAAGGACGTCACCAGCTGAACCGGCCCCGCGGCTCTCGGTGATCGGCGGCGTAACGTCGGTGGTGGAGCTGCGGGCGACACGCGAGGAGGAAGGCACATGTTCTCAGGCGTTCGATGGCACGACATGCCAGGCCGGATCGCGACCGGCGCCTACATCCTGAACTCCGGGATCAGCAAACGACATGCCACGCCCGAGCGCGCGGGAGGCCTGCACACCATGGCCGCATCGGCGTTCCCCCTCGTGAAGGACATGCCCGCCGAGACATTCGTGCGCCGCCTGTCCACCGCCGAGATCGTCACGGGTGCGACGCTGCTCAACCCGCTGGTCCCGACGGCTGTCGCCGGGGCCGCGTTGGCTGCGTTCTCCGGAGGGCTCGTCACGTTGTACTTCCGGTCGCCGGGGACGCGGCTTCCCGGCAGCATCCGGCCGAGCGACCAGGGCACGGCCTTGGCGAAGGACACCTGGATGTTCGGCATGGCGCTCGGTTTCCTCATGGATTCCGTCGGCCGCCGGTGCGGCCGGCGCGCCCGCTGCTCGCGGTAGCCGCCCCTGCGGTCACGCCGCGAGATGACCGTGGCTGAAGTCATTCTCGCCGCGGCCGCGATGCCGCTCATGGTCTGTGACGGTTACGAACCGGGTTTGGCCACGAACGTCGTCATCGGCGCGTTGCCGTGTGCACCCGAAGGCGCACCGGTGACCTGGGCCGAGACCGTCGGGGCCAGCTCCGACCGCAGCCGATCGATCTCCGCGCGCAGGTAATCGCGCGTCGCGACCTCGCCGATCGCCACCCGGAGAGCGGCGAGTTCCCGGGCGACGAACTCGGTGTCGGCGGTCGTTCGCTCCGCACGGTTGCGATCCTCTTGAAGGTTCGCCCGGTCGCGGTCTGCCTGGCGGTTCTGGGCGAGCAGGATCAGCGGCGCGGCGTACGCGGCCTGAACGGAGAACAACAGGTTCAGCAGGATGAAAGGGTAATGGTCCCAATGGAAAACGAACGGCAGAGCGTTGAGGATGATCCAGACGACGATCATCATCGACTGCCAGAACAGGAACCGGCCGGTGCCCATGAACCGCGCGATCGCCTCCGCGAACCGCCCGAACGCGTCGGGGTCGATCTCCAGCGACAGGCGGCCGCCGATCTTGGGTTGATCCAGCCGCCCGAGACGTGCGTCAGCCATGTGTGTCACCTCCATGCGCAGGGATTGCCGTCATCGTGATGGTGCCCGCATCGGGCATCTCGCCAAGACTCATGGTGCGCCAGTTGCTCGGCAACAGGTGGTCGAGCACGTCGTCGACGGAGACCGCCCCCAGCAGGTGGCCCTCGTCGTCGACCACCGGCGCGCACACGAGGTTATAGGTCGCGAAGAATCGGGTGACCTCGGTGAGCGAAGCGTCCTCGGACAGGCGGGGAAGCTCCCGGTCGACGGCCCCGGCGACCAGCTCGAACGGGGCGTCCCGCAGCAGCCGCTGGATGTGCACGCATCCGATGTACTGGCCGGTGGGAGTCGACTGCGGCGGACGGCAGACGAAGACCATGGAGGCGAGCGCCGGGGTCAGCTCCTCGTTGCGCACGCGGGCCAGCGCCTCGGCGAAGGTCGCATCCGGGGTGAGCACCACCGGGTCCGTCGTCATCAGCCCGCCCGCGGTGTCCGATGAGTACTTCAGCAGCCGCTTGACCGGTTCGGACTCCTCCGGCTCCATCAACTCCAGCAGCCGGTCCTTCATGGTGGACGGCAGCTCGCCGAGCAGGTCGGCCGCGTCGTCCGGGTCCATCGCTTCGAGAACGTCTGCGGCGCGGGACTCTTCGAGCGAGCCGAGGAGCTCGGTCTGGTCGGACTCGGACAACTCCTCGACGATGTCGGCCAGCCGGTCCAGACTGAGCGACGCGGCAATCGCCTTACGCAGCGCGGGGGAGAGATCGTGCAGCACGTTCGCGACGTCCGCCGGCTTGAGCCCCTCGAACGACGCGATGAGGGCGTGCATGTCACGCGGCAGCGTGCCGAGGATCTCCGGCCCGGTCAGGCCGCGGATGTCCGACCAGCCGAGCACCTGGACGGGAGCGCGGCGCGCGAACGGCCGGGTGTGCTCCCGGACCGCGACCTGCGTGACAAGCCAATCGCGCGAACGGTTCTGGTCGAGACGGGTGTCGACGACGGTCGCGGCGGTGGCCGTGGTGGCGATCCGCACCCGGGCACCGATCACCTGCCCGATCAGCAAGGCCTCCGCGGGCCGTTGTTCGAATCCGCGCAGGTTCACCGACCCGGTCGAGAGGGTGACGCCGTGCGCGTCGATCGATACGACGCGACCCATCGGCACGAAGATCGTGCGGCGATCGGGAAGCTCCACCACGATGCCGAGCGCGCGCGGCGGCTGGCGGTCGAGCCGGAGGGTAACCACGATGTCGCGGACCTTGCCGATCGGTTCGCCCTTCGGGCTGATGACGGGCATGCCGTTGACCCGCGCCGCGAAGACCCGGGTTGCCGCCACCCGTCAAGCTTAGGAGGCGCACGCGCAGGAAACCCTGTCCCTCCGCGGCACGGCGCGACGCGCGCTCGGTTCGCTGGGCCGATGGGGCTCGTAGCGGGCCGGAGTGCACGCCCGGGGCATCGCTTTCCGGACGGTGAAAGGGCGCGAACATCGTCATAGGCGGTGGTGGTGAGCGCCGTGCCGGACCCGCTGATATTCCGGATTTGGTGACGCACAGTAGTGGCTACTGCGTGGCAAATTCCAGGCATGGTGACTGTCGGTGATACACGCCCGGCCCGGTCAAGTTGCCTGCCGCCTTGTCGATGAATGGGGTGGCGGAACGCTGCCGCGTCGCCGCCGGTCCTAGACGCGTCGATGGAGGAAACCGGTGCCAGCGATCACGGCCGTGGTGGGGCGTCAGCCCATCCTCGACTGCGAGCGCAAACTCGCCGGCTACGAACTCCTGTACCGCCCGCTGCCGTCGAGCCAACGCGCCGACGACCCCGCGTCGCCACATCACTTCGACGGCGACCAGATGACGAACGAAGTCATCTTCAGCGCGCTGGGCCTCGGGATCGAGCGGGTGACCGGCGGCGCCGACATGTTCTGCAACGCCGATCGCGGCGTGCTCACCGGGCAACTCCCGATCAGCCTGCCGCCCAAGCAGACCGTGATCGAGATCGTGGAGTCCGTGACCGTCGATGACGAGATCCTCGCCGGGTGCCATGCGTTGAAGGCCGCGGGATACCGTTTGGCGGCAGACGATTTCACCTGGTTCTCCGGTGCCGAGGAGCTGCTCGACCTGGTCGACATCGTGAAGATCGACCTGCGGGTGACGCCGGCCTTCGAGGTGCCGGCGCTGATGGACCGCTGCCGGCCGTACGAGGTCCAGCTGCTTGCCGAAAAGGTCGAGACCGCAGGCGAACTCGCCGCATGTGACGCCCTGGGCTTCGACCTGTTCCAGGGCTACTTCCTCGGGCGGCCGACCACCATCAGCGGGCCGGCGCTCGGCGCCTCGCGCTACGCGGTGATGCGGCTGGCGAGCGCGGTGCTCGACGACGACGTGGACTACGCGGTGATCGAGCAGATCCTGCGGCCGGAACCGGAGCTCTCTTACCAGCTCGTGCAACTGGCGTCGATCGGCCGGTTCGGCGAAACCCGGCGCGAGGTACAGAGTCTGCGCCAGGCGTTGGTGTGGATCGGCCTCAACCGGCTGCGCGGCTGGATCCCCGCGCTGTCGCTGCGCCCGGTCGGCCGGGCCACGGATACCAACCTGCAGGCCGTGCTGACCAGGGCCCGGACCGTGGAGCTGCTGGCGGACAAGCTGTATCACGGGAAGGGTGACTTCGCTTTCACCGCAGGCATGTTCTCCGCGCTCGACCTGCTGCTGGGCGTGCCCCGGATGAAACTGCCGGCGATGTTGGAGATCCCGCCCCGCTTGCATGACGCCGTGTTCGACCGCACGACTCAGATCGGTGAGCTCATCGGCTGGGTGATGGACTACGAGCTGGACCGGCGGTTCCCGCCGATGGACAGCGGCCTGGACCGCTTCACGATCGTCGATGCCGCGGCTTCGGCCGCGCGCTGGGCGATGCGGCACACGCAGCTCATCGACACCTGCGTGGCGTAGTGATGGCCGCGCAGCGAGCCGGGCACGTCTTCCTGCCCGGCGCGTAGATTCGCGGGTATGCCCGGTTGCTCGCGAGCCGGGCAGGGTGATGCGCGAGAATCGCGCGCGCGGCGAATGGAGGACGACATGCGTTATCGGCGACTCGGAAATACCGGACTGCAGGTGTCGGCGATCTGTCTCGGGGCCATGAGCTTTGGCGAGACCACCGAGCGCGCTTGGGCTCTCGACGAGGACTCGAGTCGAGCAATCATTCGTCGGGCGCTGGAAGCAGGCGTCAACTTCATCGACACCGCGAACGTCTACAACGAGGGAACCAGCGAGGAGTTCGTCGGGCGGGCCCTTCGCGAGTTCGCGCACCGGGATGACGTCGTGCTCGCGACCAAGGTGCACGGCCGGATGCGTCCCGGGCCGAACGGCCGCGGCCTGAGCCGCAAGGCGATCCTCACCGAGATCGACCACAGCCTGCGCCGGCTGCAGGTTGATTACGTCGACCTCTACCAGATCCACCGGTGGGATCCCGAGGTGCCGATCGAGGAGACGCTCGAAGCCCTCGACGACGTGGTGCGCGCGGGCAAGGCCCGGTACATCGGCGCGTCCTCCATGCATGCCTGGCAGTTCACCAAGGCGCTCTATCTCTCCGACCTGAACGGCTGGGCGCGGTTCGTGTCCATGCAGAACCACTACAACCTGATCTACCGCGAGGAGGAGCGCGAGATGCTGCCGCTGTGCGCGGATCAGGGGATCGGCGTGCTGCCGTGGAGCCCGCTGGCTCGTGGGCGACTGGCCCGGCCGTGGGGGGAGTCGACGTTGCGCAGCAGCACCGACGAGTTCGGCACGTCGCTCTACCACGATGACGACCGCGACATCGTCGACGCCGTGGTGGAACTCGCGACACGGCGCGGGGTCTCGCCGGCGCGAATCGCGATGGCCTGGCTGCTGCGGAACCCGCTGGTCACCTCGCCCATCGTCGGAGTCACCAAGCCGGAACATCTCGACGATGCCCTCGCCGCAGTCGATCTCACCCTCGACGGCGCCGAGGTCGCCGCTCTCGAAGCGCCGTATCGCCCGCACGAGGTGGCTGGATTCCGTTGAGCGGCACCTCGTCTCGCACACCGGTTCCGGTGGTTCCGTCCGCCATCGCGACGGACTGATCGGCGTACACGAACCGCGTTCCGCGCAGCATGGATGCGAACGCCGCGATGAGCGACATGGCGATCGCCAGGCCGAACGCGATGGCCAGGCCGTGGTGGAACGGGCCGGCGATCAGGTTGGGGAAGAACGTTTTTCCGGTCAGCGTGGCACGATCCGCCGCCGGGATGGACTTCAGTGCCGGACCCGCCAGCGTCTGGATCGGGTTGTAGCCCAGGAATGCCGCGAAGAGGCTGCCGACCGGCGGGGCATCCGCCACCGCCGTCGCCGCGGCGGCCGGAACATGGTGCGCGAGCAGGCCGGTCCGCATCGTCGACGGCAGCGTGCCGGCGAGCCCGACGATCATGAGCGAGAAGAAGACGCCGATCGAGAGCGCGAAGCCGGAGTTCTGCAATGTTCCGCGCATGCCGTTGGCCGCGCCGCGGGAATCCGCCGGGACGCTGTTCATGATGGCCGTCGTGTTGGGCGCCGAATACATGCCCGAGCCGATCCCGTTCAGCACGAGCAGCGCCGTGAACGCCCAGTAGTTGAAATTCACCGGTAGCAGCACGAACCCGACGAAGCTTGCGGCGATCAGGGCCAGGCCGCCGGACGCGAACGCGCGGGCGCCGAACCGGTCGGACAGCGCCCCGCACAGCGGGCCCGTCACCAGGAACGCGATGGTCAACGGCACCATGTAGATGCCGGCCCACAGCGGCGTCGCCTCAAACGTGAAGCCGTGCAACGGAAGCCAGATTCCTTGCAGCCAGATGATGAGCATGAACTGCATGCCGCCACGGGCCACGCCGGCCAGGTAGTTCGCGAGGTTCCCCGCCCAGAATGCGCGGATCTTGAACAGCGTCATATGGAACATCGGGGTGGCGACCTTCGTCTCCACCACGCAGAACACGACGAGCAGCGCCGCTCCGCCGATGATGCAGCCGAGCACCATGGGGCTCAGCCAGCCCATCGTCGCGCCGCCGTACGGTTGGATGCCGTAGGTGATTCCGATGAGCAGGACCGTCAGGCCGATGCCGAACAGCGCGTTGCCCCACCAATCCATGCGGGCGGTGCGGTGCACGCCGATCTCGTGCAGGCTCCGATACGACCAGACGGTGCCGACGATGCCGATCGGAACGGAGACGAAAAAGACCAGCCGCCAGTCGATCTCGGCGAGCAGGCCACCCGCGATGAGGCCGATGAAGGTGCCTGCCAGGGCGGCGACCTGGTTGATGCCGAGCGCCAGGCCGCGTTGTTCGACGGGGAACGCGTCGGTGATGATGGCCGTCGAATTGGCGAACAGCATGGCGCCGCCGACGCCCTGGACCAGCCGCCAGAGGATGAGCCACAGCGCTCCGCCGCCGCCGGCCAGCGGATCGAGCGCCAACGCGACCGAGCCGATCGTGAAGACGACGAACCCGGCCTGATACACCTTGACCCGGCCGAAGATGTCGCCGAGCCGACCGAGGCCGACCACGAGCACCGCGGTCACCAGCAGATAGCCCATCAGGATCCACAACAGGTAGCTGATGTTCCCGGGCTGCAACGGGTTGAGGTCGATCCCGCGGAAGATGGCCGGCAGCGCGATCGTCACAATCGAGCCGTTGATCACCGCCATCAACACGCCGAGCGTCGTGTTGGACAGCACGATCCACTTATATGACGTCCGCCGTGCGCCTCTGCGCGGAACGGGTTCGCGGGGGAGTTCCTGTGTGGCAGCCATTGTCGTGAATCATCACTTCCCGCCCAGCGGTCCCTCGGTCGGCCTGCGACGCGCCGGGAGAGCACCCATAAAGTTCGCGTAGCTAACGATACTCGCGCCGCTGGGGAGCAGTATCGCGCCGAGTCGTCTTAGGAAATTCTGAGGTTCTCCGACGACGGCCCTCATGCAGCGGCGCGACAGTAATGGCATGACGGCTGCCGTGGTGCGCGATGCGGGGCTCGGCATGGGCGCGGAAGCGGCAGTGCCGGCGCTGCCGGCGGTGCGGGTCGATCCGCGGAACTCCGGGATCGATGCCCTCGCGCCCCACGCACCTACCGCACGCGCACATCATGCGATGTGGCTGCGCCTCGGCCTCGTGGCGGCTCTCGCCACGATCGTCGTCATCGACTTACCGCAACTTCGACGCATCTCCGCGGCCGCGCTCGTGGACGCCTGGCGGGCGTCGAGCGGATGGCTGGTAGCCGCGAGCGTGCTGGCGGTCGCATCGATGATCGCGTTCGGGCTGATGCGGCAGCGGACGATTCGCGCGGCCGGCGGGCGGCTCTCGCTGCGGGAGGCCGTCGCCGTCAGCTATGCGGCGGGGGCCATCCACATGACCACGCCGGGCGGGGTGGTTGCCTCGACGGCCTACGCGTTCCGGAGGCTGCAACGGCGCGGGGTCCCCGCCGGCGCGGTCACCTGGTCGCTTACGGTCACTGGGATCCTCAGCTCCGTGGGCCTCCTCCTGGTGGGGGTCGGCGGATTTGCGATCGACGACCTGGCGTCATGGACGGGGCTGCTGACGCCGGCGCTGGCCGCCCTGGCCGCGGGCGCCGCGACGGCCGCGGTCGTCCGGCACCCCGACGCCGTCGAGGCGGTCGTCGCCCGCATCGTGCGCCGCGGTAACCGCCTGCTCCGGCGGGCGCCCGACGCAGGCCTGCACGCGCTCCACGTGACTGCCCGGGATCTGCGCGCGGTTCGACCGCGCAGCGCGGACTGGCTGTTCGCCGGCGGTGCGGCGGTCGCCAACTGGCTGCTGGATCTGCTGTGCCTCTGGGCGTGCGCGCTGTCGCTGGGAATCCACCTTCCGCCGTGGATGCTGCTCGCCAGCTATGCGCTCGCGATGGCGGGCGCCGGGGTGTCGCCTGTCCCCGGCGGGGTCGGCGTGGTCGACGGCATCGTGGTGTTTGCGCTCACCGCGGGTGGGCACGTGTCGGCCTCGGTCGCCGTCGCCGCCGTGCTGCTGTACCGCGTGATCTCGCTCGGCAGTCTGCTGATCGGCGGGTGGGGTTCCGTTGCGGCGCAAGCGGTCCGGTGGCATCCGACCGCACCCCCGGCCGCAGGCCCGGCTCCCGAGCACTCGGCCCGTTGCTCGGACAGTCTCGCCTGATCGGCGGCTGGTCGGCAGCCAGGCGGACTATGGAACGATGCACGCGCTTTCGGCATCCGTTCTTGTCTCCGCGGCGGGAGCGTCGAGTCCGGCGCCGCCGGGCCCGCTCCGCTGGTCGGATCTCGCCACCGAGTGGCGGCCCGATCCGATCGCCATCACGCTCGTGATCGCGGCTGCGGTCGGCTACGTCTGGTATCGGGTCCGGGCCCGGCGCGTCGGGATCGGTTGGGCGCGGCGCCGCGATGTGACGTTCACGGTCGGGCTGCTCGCGGCGGTGTGGGTGTGCTGCGGCGTTGCGCAGGTGCGCGCGGCACAGGTCGAGTGGATATGGATGGCGCAGCTGCTGGGGCTGCTGCTCGTCGTGCCCCTGGTGGTGCTGGCCGGCCAGCCCGTACAGCTGTCCCGCGCCGTGGCGGGCGAAGCGAGCCCGACTAATCGGATCATCGACAGCCGGCTGGTGCGGACCATCAGCCACCCCCTGGTCGGGCCCGCGCTGGTTCCGATCGTGTTCCTGGTGCTGCTCTTCGGCGGCGTCGGTCAATCGGCTGCGGCGTCACCCGTCGCAGGCTGGGTGCTCCATCTGGCCCTCTTGCTGCTAGGCGCGGCGATCGCGCTGCCGCTCGTCGACACCGGGCGCATCCGAACATCTCTCGGCGTCGGCCTGGCGCTGGCAGTCGGGTTCGTGGAGCTGATCGTGGACGTGTTCCCGGGGATCGTGCTGCGCCTGCTCGGCCACCCGGTGATCGGATATTTCGTGGCACACACGCCGGTCTGGGAGGGCGGCTGGCTGCACGCACAGCAGGATGCCGGTGGGCTGCTCTGGATGGCGGCCGAGGTACTCGACCTGCCCTTCGTCGTGCTACTGATGGTCCGGTGGAGCCGCGTCGACGCGGCCGAGGCCGCCGCGGTCGATGCTCGGCTGGACGCGGAGGAGCAGGACGCTTCGCTCTCCACGCGGCCGTGGTTCCTGGACGACCCGCAGCTTCGCGACCGCTATCAGCATTGACGTTTCGGAACGTGGTGTGCGCGAGAACAGCGTCATACTCGGTGATCCGGCGAGCGGAGCGAGACACGGCGTGCGGCGTGCGGCGCGGGACCCCGAGGGGCCGTCACCGCCAGTGCGGTCCCCGCGGCTTCGGGTAGAACGTGTGCACGGTGTCCTTCGCCGGGTGCGCGCGGCCGAGCGGGCCCGCGGCGGCCGCCCAGAGGAAGTTCGCCGTGACCTGCGTGATGATGCGGGTCGCAGCCGGCTCGATCGGGATTCGGCAGGTGTTCGCGATCGCGCAGGTCCAGAAGTACGCGCCGACGTCGAGGACTCCGGCGCCCGACGGTGTCGTGTAATAGGTGGAATCCTGGTGCGTCGCCCGGCCGTTGCATCGCGCGGGGCTGTGGAACAGCACCTCGAGCGGATGCGGCATCGGCTTGGCCGGGTTGATCCCGTCGAACTCGTGGCCCGCGATGCCCGGTAGTGCGGTTCCGTCCTGGACCCCGGCGTCCGCGAAGAGCCAGTTCCCGGCGTCGGCGACGACGATCGGATAGAAGATGTCCGACGCGCACCGGTAGGCGACGCCCGTCAACGAGCTCTCCGGATCGTTGGACGGTGGGTCCTGCCACTGGGTGGTGACCAGTGACGGTACCCCGATCGGGTCGGTGGCGTCCTTGTAGTTGATGATGCGGCGGTCGGTTCCGATCGGGCTGTCCGCGAAGCGGATCTTGCGGTAGATGTCGTTCGCGCCGAGGAACCCCAGGTTGACCCCCGCGTCGCGCGCCAGGGTGAGCGCATCGCGCATGGTCGGCGAGTAGTACTCGTCATGGCCGACCGAGATGATCGCCCGGGCCTGGCGGAACGCGGCCGGATCTCGTTGCAGGTCAACGTCTGTCGCGTAGCCGAGCGGGATGCCGATGCTTTCCGCCAGGGTGACGAGCGGAAGGTCGTCATCGACGAAATCGGCCGCCCCCTGCCCGTAGCCGTAGGGCCTGTCGAACGAGACGATGCGGGCGCGATCCGCGGACCTGTGGTCGGGGCCGAAGTACAGCGAGTAGCCGCCCCAGGTGTTGTAGGCCTGCCAGGTGGTGTCCGGCATCACCAGCACCACGCGGCCGGCGAACGATGCCGACCGGATCGTCAGCGGAATGAAACTGCGCTGCGCGGGGGTGCCGCCGTCGATGCGCAGCAGGTAGTTCCCGGGTTGCCATCCGGCGGTCGGGACGGTCAGGCTGCGGCGCCACGGGGCGGTCGGCTCGTGGACTGTGCCGAGGATGAGGGCGGAGGGCTGGATGCCGCCGTTGAATTCGGCAGATCGCCACACGGCGCATGCCTGCGGGGCTTTGCCGTAGAAGCCCATGCGGTAGGCATCGATACGGAAGCTCTTCGCGGGAGTCGAGACGTACAGGTCGACTGGTGTTCCGGCGGTGGCGCTGTCGACGGACGCGTACCCCTCGGTCGCCTTTGCGTGTTCGGTGACCTTCGTCGTGACCTGATCCCACTCCGGCGCGGGATGGGCGCAGTGCGGGATCGGCGCCGCACCGCCTGCGCCGCCGGGCGGAACTGTCGGCCGGTTGGATCCTGCGGGCGGGCCGATGGGCACACTTCCCGCCGACACCTCCTGGGATGCAGCGCTTGTCGCCGCCGCGCCAGCTGCCCCGGCAGTAGCGGCGTTGGATGCGGAACTGCCCGGCGCCGTGGTCGCCGTGCATCCGGCGAGGAGCGCCGCCGCTGTCGCCAGCGTCGTGATCTGCCAGATCCGCCGACGGATCTGCCACTGGCGATCGGCGAAGTACCGCATGGATATCACGGTAGATGCTCCCGTCGGTGCCGGGTGAGGGTTGCCCGAGGGTGACGCTTCGCAGCCCCGCTCGTTCCGCGGGGCGCCGGATCTCGCGTGCGCCAATCATGAACAACGATCGCAACGTTGATATAAACTGTAGTTGTCGTTGAGGAGGACATGATGACGACGGTCGAGGTGACGGTCCCGGCGGGCATGTCCGCGGATGCCGTGCGGCGCTTGGTGGCCGAGATAGCCTCGAGCCGCACGGCGGCGGCCCGGGTCACGTCGGTGCTGCAGGCGGAGCAGAGCCCGCCCGGCCCCGGAGTGGCCGCGCAGCTTGCCGCGGTAGAGCGACTCTGGCGGCATCTCATCGATCGGTACGGCGCATACACGTCCGCGGAGATCGCCCTGATGCGGGGTGCGGATCCGAAGAACCGATCGGTCGCGACGAACCTGGCCAAGACCCATGGGTTGGTCGGTTTCACCCGCGCCGGGGCGAAGCTCTACCCGGCGTTCGAGTTCAAATCCGGGGGCGTGCACCCCGCGTGGCGGCAGCTTGTAGAGCCGTTGCAGGCCGCGGGTTGGGAGGGTGAGGACATCCTGCTTTGGCTCGTGTCCCCGCACCCCGCGCTGTCCGAGCGTGAACCGGCATCGTTGATCGACACGGCCGAGATCGAGGCACTGCGAACGATTGTCGAGAACGAGGCGCGAGGAATCTGGTGAACTTGCCGGCTCCACGGCATCCGTTCGACCCGGCGGCGGAGACGATCTAGGCCGGCACCGTGCTCTACCGGGTTCACGAACCGGTCTCACCCTCGGGCGCGGCCAATGACGGCACCGTTTTCAACCTAGGGTTCGGCAAGGCGACACGATTCGCGTTCTTCGGCGGCCCGACCGTGCCGGTGTTGTATGCGGCGGATCGCCCCGAGGCGGCCGTGCACGAAACGGTGTTACACGACGCCGAGCCCGGGTCGTTCGTCCCGCGGGCTCAGTGGCAGTCGAAGGTTCTCACCGCGCTACGCGTGGTGCGCGACTTCTCCGTCGCGGCGTTCCACAGCGACGGCCTCCGCCGGTTCGGTCTGTATTCCGCCGATCTGACCGACACCGACATGAGGGCCTATCCGCGGACTGTCGCCTGGGCGCACGCAGCGTGGCTCGCCGGCCTGTCCGGCGTCTCCTACATGAGCCGCCACTACAACAGCAGCAAGGCGCTGTGCCTGTTCGGCGACCGGCTGGAGCCGGGCTCGCTGCGCGTCGACGTGCCACATCCCGACACACGCGTGTTCGCCCTCCCGCAGGACGCCGAGTGGCTCGCCGCACTCGCCGCGGCCATCCACGTGACCATCCGGCCCTGAACCGGAAACCGGTTGCGGCGCTGGGTCTTCCCAGTCGGCGGCCGGCGCGCGGCAGGATGGTCGCCGCGCGCCGGCCCGCGACCTCAGGCCTGCGCTTCGAGAGCCCGTCCGCGCGCGGCATGCAGGTATCGGGCGTGCTCCGCGAATACCTCGTCGTTCGAGGAAACGCTCGCGCCCGCCACCGTGGGGGACACGAACGTCGGAATCGCAGGATGACCCTCTGCGGCGAGCACCGCGCCGGTGCGCGCGATGATCTCGTGACTGACGACGGACGCGATGACGGTCGACGACCCGCCCAACGGTCGGTCCCATCCGTCCACCCAGACGACCGCGTCCTCGATCGGCGCGCCGGTATCGACGACTGCGTCGGCGATCTCGGCGAGGTGCTTGCCGGACGAGTGTCGGCCGGGCGTCGTCATATTCGCTTTCGATGTGACCGCCACGACGTAGAGGCCCTTCGCCTTCGCGTAGAGGGCGGCGTCGATCCCCGCGGCGTTCTTCCCGCTGTGCGAGTAGATGACGATGACGTCCCCGGCATTCAGCGGCTCATGGTCGAGGAACTTGTCGATGTAGTTCTCGGTGCGCTCCAACCAAAGCAGTTCGCGCACGCCGCCCGGGCCGAGGACGTTGTGCCACATCAGCCGTGGATCGTTGAGCGGGTGCAGGCCGACGAAGCTGCCATACCGCGGGAAGGCCTCAAGAGTGGGGATAACCGAGTGGCCACTGCCGAAAAGATGGATCAGCCCCTTGTTCTTGAGCGTCTCGGCACAGCGACGGGCGACGGCGTCGAGCACCTCGTCCTGCGAGGTGGCAAGGGCGTCAAGGAGTTTGACGATAGCTCGGGTGTAGGTGGGTTCGGTTTTCACTGCATTCCTTTCCTCGGTCACGCCTTCTTCAGCGCGATCTTGATCTGATAGCGGTCCCCGTGCAGCACGCTGGTGGTGTGTTCGAAGACGCCCCTGTCGTCGAACGTCACACGCGTGACGTGGAATCCGGGCTGGCCGATCCGGCAGTCGAGGAGCTTGGCATCGTCCCGATCGATGGCAACCGCGTGGAACACCTCGGTGGCGCCGGATGCCGTGATTCCGTAGAACTTTCGCAGGACGTCGTAGAGCGACATGTCATCGCCGAGCACGTCCAACAACCCCGCGACCCGCGCCGCGATGATCAGCGTCCGTTGGATGCCGATCGGTCGCCCGTCGGCAGTTCGCAACCGGCAGAGGCTGACCAGATCGGTGCCCGCCGCCGTGTTCATGTCGGCTGCCTGGGCCTCGGATGCGGGCACGATGTTCGCGGCGAGAATCCTTGATCCCGGCTTCATTCCATAGGCCGCGAGCTCGGTCGAGAATGACGTAACCGACCGGGGCACCGCGGTGAGATTCGGTTCGCAGACGAAGGTTCCGCGCCCGCGCGCCCGCGTGAGCAGGCCGTCACGAACGAGGAGAGCGATCGCCTGACGGATGGTGATGCGGCTGACATCGTAGGCGTCGCAGAGCTGCGCCTCGGTCGGGATGCGCGCCCCGTGCGGCCACTCGCCGCTCAGGATCCTTCGCCGCAGGATCTCGGACGCCTGCAGGTACATCGGAATCGGCGAGGTGGTGTCCACGCGTTGGTACGGCTTGCTCATCGGTCGATCCCCTCCAGCCGGCGCCGTGCCCACAGCAACGTGCCGATGATCCCGGCCGAACTGCCCAGCGCGGCGGGAATGACGGGCACGGTCCGGCCGGTCGGTGAACCGTGCGTGGCGACGGCGGCAGCGAGCGTCGCACCGAAGAGATCGAACGCGCTGACCAAGCCGCCGGCCAGTATGACGACGTTCGGATCGAGAATGCTTGTCAGGCCGGCAATCCCCTCGCCGAGCAGGGCGCCGTAGTGACTCATCATCTGTAGGGCCGTGCCGTCCCCTCGATGCGCCGCCGCGATCAGGCCCTGGGTCCCGCCGAACGCTTCGGCCATGGCTTCCAATGCCTGCCCGGACGCGGCGCGCTCCCACTGTCCGTGGTCGTCGTCCCGTCCTGCCCCCGAGAAAGGAAGCCAGCCGAAGGATCCGGCGCACCCGTTCGCGCCGACGACGAGTTCCCCGTTGATCTGGTAGGCGCCGCCGATGCCGGTACCGACCGCCACGAGCACCACATGCGCATGGTGCTGCGCCGCGCCCTCGTGTGTCTCGGCGAGCAGGGTCGCCTGGGCGTCGTTGATGAGGTGGCTCGGTGCGCCGGTGCGCTCGGTGAGCAGATCCGCAAGCGCCATGCCGTCCAGGAAGCGGAGATTCGGTATCCACACGCAATAGTCGCCGCGCACGTGTCCGGGCAGGCCGGCCGCGAGCGACTCGATCTCGCGGCCCTCGGCCGCCGTCTTGGCCAGGGACGCGACGGCCGCCACGAGATCCGACGTGGCTTGTGGCACCGGCACTTCCAGCGCCTCGCCTCGGGCCCGGGACTGCGTGTCCTCGGCCCGGACGCGCAGCCGGGTGCCGCCGATATCGACGCCGATCAGGCAGCTGCCGCTGGCCATCTACTTCACCCCGCTCTGCGAAATGCCTTGCACGAAAACACGTTGCGCGATGAGGAAGATGATGAGCGTCGGCAGGCTTGCGATGAGCACGCCGGCCATGACGACGCTCTGGTACTGAACCGTCGTGTTGTACGACAACAGCTGGGCGAGGGTGACGGTGATCGGGAACTTCTCGGTCGACTGCAGGATGGTGAGCGGCCACAGGAAGTTGTTCCAGTAGTAGACCGCCGCGAACACGAACAGCGTCACAATCGGCGGTTTCAGAAGCGGCGCAACGATTTGCGTCACCACCCTCAGTTCGCCTGCGCCGTCGATGCGGGCGGCGTCGATGAGTTCGTCGGGCACGTCGGCGATGAACTGCCGCATCAGGAAGATTCCGAACGCGTTGGCGAACCACGGCAGCATGACGCCGAGATACGAGTCGTTCAGGCCGAGAGCGCTCATCATGTTGTACAGCGGCACGATCGTCACGATCGGCGGCAGGAACATAGTGAGCACGAGGACCCAGAACAGCGCGTTGCGGCCGCGGAACCGGTACTTGGCAAAGACGAATGCGGCGAGCACACTCGTGACGACGACGGTGGTGGCACAGACGCCCGCGAACAGCACGCTGTTCATAAACGACCGGGCAAACGGTACGTCTTCGAAAACCCTGACGTAGGCGCTGAAGTCGAGGGCGTGCGGCCACCAGGTCGCCGGAATCCGCGCGGACTCCTCGGGTCGTTTCAGGCTGGAGATCACGAGCCAGTACAGCGGGAACATCATGACGATGGCGACGAGCACCATGCACGCGTACAGCACCGCGCGCCGCGGCGAAAGCGAGCGGTGGCGCCCGGTGGTGCGCGCAGTGGGGTCCGCGGCGGGGTGCGCAGCGGGGCGCGCAAGGTCCGTCATCACGGCCTCTTCCGGAGCGCGACGGCGACCAGTCCGCCCACAATGCCGATCATGACGAGCATTCCGGCGGCCATCGCGCTGGCCTGGCCCGCCAATCCGTATTGGATGGCGGTGCGTTGGATGTCGAAGGAGATCGTGAGGGTGGAGTTGATGGGGCCGCCCTGGGTGAGCAGGTAGATCGGGTCGAAGACCTGCACGGAGTTGATCACCGTCATCAAACCGACGAAGACGAACGTGTTGCGCAGCAACGGAATCGTGATGCTCGTCGTGCGGCGGACGGCGCCTGCTCCGTCGATCGATGCGGCCTCATATACCTCCTGCGGGATTTGGGTGAGGCCCGCGACCAGAAGGATGACGTAGTAACCGATCATCTGCCAGACGTTGAAGATGACCAGTGAGATCAGCGCGCTGTTCGGGCTGGAAAGCCAGCCGGGCTCGGGAAGGCCGACGGTCCGCAGCATGACGTCCAGCGGCCCGTACTGCGGCGAGTACAACTGGCTCCAGATGATGACGATCGCGACCGTCGGGATGACGTAGGTGCTGAACAGGATGACGCGGAGCAGCGCGCTACCGCGCAGCTTCGGTGCGTATACGAGCATGGCGATCAGGAATGAGATCGGCAGTGTGATCAGCAGACTCAGGCCCACGTAGATCGCCGTGTTGGTAAACGCCTGCCGGTGGGTCGGATCCCGGAACACGTCGGTGTAGTTGGACCATCCGGCCCATTGCATCTCGCCGAGCGGGGTCGACATGGTGCCGGTGTGGAAGCTGATCCAGAACGTGAGCACCATCGGGATCAGTACGAATGCGCCGATGAGGACCACGGCCGGGCTCAGGAATGCGCTCGCCGCGCCCGGATGACGGCCTTGGCGGCGGCGCGTCCGCACCGCGCCGCCGCCCTTGGGGAGAACCGCAGTGGCTGTCACTTGCCCGATTGCAGCGCCGCATTCACGGCTTGGTCGGCCGTCTTCAGGGCGTCCTGTGGCGAGGCCTTTCCGAAGACCAGGCTCTCCAGCGCCGACTGCAGGGCGTCGCTGGCCTGCTGCCCGCCGACCGCGATCGGGAACGGCGTGGCGTTCGGAATCTCGTCCACGTACGTCTTGACGAAGGGGTCCGATAGGCCAGAGGCGTGCGCGGTCAGATCCGAGCTGCGGCTCGGCAGGATGCCCATACCCATCAGCACATCACCCATCGCCGAAGAACCGTTCTTACCGCTCTGCGAGCCGTTGAGGTACGTGAGGAACTTCCACGCCGCATCCTGCGCGGCCGGATCGGCGTGCGCGTTCACCATGGTGAGCCAGGAGTAGGAGATACTCGACGACTTGGTACCCGACGGGCCCTTCGGGATCGGCGCGGTCGCGATGTCCTTGAAGTTGTCGCCCATCGACTGCTTGAGCGTGCTCTCCCACCAGTTCGCCATGATGATCATGGCCGTCTTGCCGTTCGCGAAGTTGTCCAGGTATGGGCCGGTGGTGTTCGCGTTCGCGGCGCTCATCGAGGGGACGGTCGAGCCGGCCTTGAGCAGCGTTTCGTACAGCTGCGCGGTCGCCTCGACGTTCGGCGTGGTGAGCGCTGACGCCGTCTTGTCGGAGTTCAGGAAGTAGCCGTCATTGGACGCGGCGAGAGATAGGAACGGATGGTCGACACCGGCCGCCCAGTTGGTGATGACGCCGAAACCCTGCTGACCCTTGGCCTTGTCGGTGAGCTTCGCAGCGTCGGCCACCAACTCGTCCCACGTCGTCGGAGGCTGCGAGATGCCTGCCGCCGTGAAGAGTTTCGTGTTGTAGTTCAGTGCGTAGAGGTCTACCTCGTTCGGGATGCCGTACACCGCGCCGTTCGAGCTGACGTCATTGACGAGGCCTTCGGACCAGTTGCTGGTGACCTCGCTGGCCACGTCCGCGGGCGCCTTCGCGGCGACGCCGCTCTTGATCAGCCCCGGCAGCCAGAGATCGTAGATGCTCGCGATCGTGGCGCCCCCTGAGGAGGAACCCTGCGTCTGAATGGTGCTCAGCAGGTTGGCGAACGGCACCGCTTGGAACTTGACCGTGATGTTCGGATTGTCCTTGTGGAAGGCGTCGGCGGCGGCCTCGAGTTGCTTGACCTGGTCCGGCCCCCAGTGCGTCAGGTAGCTGATGGTGACGGGGCTGCCCGTCGAACCGGAGCCGCCCGCTCCGGTGGAGCTCGAGTTGCTCGACCCCGAAGCGTTAGAACCTGTCGTGTTCGAGCCGGTGCCCCCACTGCTGGAACAGCCTGCGGCGGCCAGGGCCAGCGCGACAGCGCAGGCTCCGATGGCGACCGTCATCCTGTGACGAATCACGAGAATGCCTCCTTGAATGATGTGCCCCGAGCGGGCATCGTATTCATTTGATGGAACATTATAACAAAGTTCGGTGGCCGGATGTTACGAACGGATAACGCTCTACGTTGCCGGAGCTTCCGGTGCTGGTCGCGGCCTCGCCGCGCACCGGCGTGACGCGCACGTCACAGTCGGGACGCCGCGGCTACGCCATGCGCGGCGCAGGGGCCTCGGGGCCGCCGCGGTCGAGCGGGCCGGTACCCTCGGCGCCGCCGCCGGCCGGGAGGTCGATGCCGAAGAGAAGGTGGATCGCGCGGATGTAGTCCGATGCTCTGCCGTTGCGGGCGACCTCCTGGGCGCGCACGGAGGGGGTGTGTAGGAGCGCCCGGGCGATGCGGTGCGCAGCGTGGCGGACCTCGTCGGCCGCGTCGCCGGGAATGCGCGGGAGGAGTCGCTCGATCTCGCGGTCGATGGTCGCGGTGATATGGCTGCGGAGCGCGACGACGGCCGGCGCAACCGCCCGGTCGGCACGTCGGCGCTGGAAGTCTGCGACGGCCTCGTCGATGAGGGCCTCGGCCTGGGCGACCGCGGCGGCTATCGACTCGCCGGGCGACCCGTCGACCGACTCGCCGGGCGACCCACCGGACGATTGAGAAGCCGCGGTCTCCTCCGCCACCGCCCTGGCGACCGCGGCCAGGTCGATCACCTCGACGCGGTCCATCGCGCGGACCTCCGCCGGCACGTCCCGGTCCAGCGCGAGATCGACGATGCACAAAGGCATGTCGCGGCGGTGGAGTGCGACCTCGACGGCGCGCCGATCGAGGACCGGGTGTTGCCGCCCGCTGCACGTCACGACGAACTGGGCGGACGCGAGGGCGTCAGGAAGCTTCTCGGCTCCGATTGCGGCAAGCCCGCGGGGCGTCGCGAACAGCTCCTGCCGGCCCGTCGGTGAATACACGGCGATATCGCTCAGCCCGCGATCCTGCAGCGCCGCAGTGACGACCCGGGCATACGCGCCGGTTCCGATCAGCAGCACCGGTCCACGTGAAGGCGCCCCGGTTCGCCGTTCCGCAAGATCGAGCGCCGTCGACGCTATCGACCGCCCGGACGCCTGCAGGTCCGTATCGGCCGCGACCCGCTTCGCGACATGCGCGGCGCTCTGGAACACCAGATGGAGCTCGGAACTCGCCCGCCCGGCCGCCTGCGAGCGATCGAGGGCGGCGGATACCTGCCCGGAGATCTGCGTCTCACCGACAACCATCGACTCCAGCCCGGACGTCACGCGGAAGAGGTGCGCCACGGCATCGGTACCGACCCGGACGCGGAGCAGGGCGGCGAGATCGTCGACAGAGTCTGTGCCCAACCGCGCGAGAACGCTTACGGCGGCCTCGATCCCGTCGTGAAATCGGTCCAGGTCCAGGTAGACCTCGAACCGATTGCAGGTCGCGAGCACCACGACTCCCGCGGTGCCGGACGCGGGTTCGTCAGTGAGGGCGTACAGGTCCCGCTCCACTCCGACCTGGGTAGACAACCGCTCCAGGGTGGCGAGATCGACGTCGTGATACGAGGCTCCGAGACTAGCGAGCACGCCGCCCACGATACTGATACGTCAACATGTCAGGTGCACCGGCCTCCGGGGCGCGGGACAATGATCGCGTCATGGACCACGCCGAATCTTCGCCACTCGATGCGTCCCCGCTCCCCACAGACCACCCGCTTGTCACCGGTCGGACGACCGACGCGCCGCTGATCCGGGCGCTGCACGCCACGCGGCCCGCGACGCGCCCGGTGTGGTTCATGCGACAGGCCGGCCGGTCGTTGCCCGAGTACCGGGAGGTGCGCGGCACCGTCCCGATGCTCGACGCCTGTCTGAATCCCGAACTCGCCGCCGAACTGACCCTCCAGCCGGTCCGCCGTCATCACACCGACGCCGCGATCCTGTTCAGCGACATCATGGTCCCGATCGCGCTCGCCGGGGTCGGGGTCACGATCGAGGCCGGAATAGGACCGGTTGTCGCCAGCCCGATTCGAACCGCCCATGACGTTGTTCGGCTGCCACACCTCGACCCGGAAGCCTTGACCCCGGTAGTCGCGGCGGTCCGACTGGCCGTTCGAGAGTTGGACACGACGCCGCTGATCGGGTTCGCCGGCGCCCCCTACACGCTCGCCAGCTACCTGGTGGAGGGCGGGCCGAGCCGCGATCAACTGCGCACCCGCGCGATGATGCACGCCGATCCGGTCGCGTGGCATGAGCTCGCCGCGTGGACGGCCGCGGTCTCCGCCGCGTTCCTGCGCGCGCAGATCCTGGCCGGTGCGAGCGCCGTGCAGCTGTTCGACTCATGGGTCGGCGGACTGTCCCGCGCGGACTACCGGCGCTTCGTGCAGGGGCACTCGGCGGCGGTGCTGGGTGGCGTCGCCGATCTCGGGGTCCCGCGAGTGCATTTCGGACTGGGCACCGTCGAGCTCCTCGTGGACATGGCCGAGGCGGGGGCCGACGCGATGGGGGTCGATCACCGTATCGGGCTGGATGAGGCCAACGAGCGGCTCGGCGGCCGATATCCGTTGCAGGGCAACATCGATCCCGCACTGCTCTTCGCCGGTGAGCGCGCCCTGGCGGAGCACGCGCGGGAGGTGATGGCGGCGGGCACCCAGGCGCCGGCCCATGTCGTGAACCTCGGGCACGGTGTGCCACCGAACACCGATCCCGGGGTGCTGACCTGGTTGGTCGACCTGGTCCATGCTGAACCGCCGGCCGGTGGATAGGCGCCGATGCGCATGACCGGATATGACACCGGATATGACGTGGTCGTGGTCGGGGCCGGCGTCGCCGGATTGATCGCGGCGCTCCGCAGCGCCAGCAGCGGCCGGACGACGCTGGTACTCGAGGCAGCCGACGAGCCGGGGGGATGCGTGCGGTTCCACCGGGTGGCCGACCTGGAACTCGACCGCGGCGCCGAGTCGTTCGCCACCGTCAGACCGGCCGTTGCCGCCCTCGCCGCGCAGCTCGCCCTCCCGGTCGAGGCGCCGCTCGGCCGGGCCGCGTGGATCTATCACCGGGCCGGGCCGGCGCCCATCCCGGCGGCGACACTGCTCGGCATCCCCGCGCATCCCGCGGCGGCCGACGTGCGCCGCGTGATCGGGTGGCCCGGGGCGGCCCGCGCGGCGCTCGACCGGCTGCTGCCCCGCGGCCGAACCCCTCAAGGCCTCGGCGAATTGGTGCGCGCGCGTCTCGGCTCCCGAGTGCTCCGCCGGCTCGTCGCCCCGGTCGTGGCGGGCGTCTACTCGGCCGACCCCGCCGGCCTAGACACGGAGGCGGTCGCCCCGGGGCTGCTTCGCGCGCTGGGCGAGGTGGGTTCGCTGACCGGTGCCGTGCAGCGGCTACGCGGGAGCGGCCCGCCCGCCGGGTCGGCCGTCGCCGGGATCTCCGGCGGGATGGGCTTGCTGAGCCGCGCATTGGCGGTCGCCGTCGTAGAGGCGGGTGGTGAGATCCGTTGCGATGCAAGGGTCTCCGGGCTTTCCCGTGCGGCCGATGGATGGGCGGTGGCCGTGCAGCCCGCAACGCCGGGACGCGCTCGGGGAGCATCGGCAATCGCGAAGGCGCCGGGGCCGAGAACAGCGTCATACCCGGTCGAAACGATCCTGGCGGACCGCGCGGTCATAGCGATTCCAGCGGCGGGCGCCGCGCCGCTCATCGCCCGGGCGACGGACGGCGCGGTGACCCTGCCGACGACCGCGGCCACCGAGGTGCTGATCGCGACCCTGGTGGTCGACGAGCCGCTGCTCGACGAGGCTCCGCGTGGCACAGGCCTTCTCGTCGCACCGGACGTGACGGACGTCGCCGCGAAGGCGTTGACGCACGCCACCGCGAAATGGGCCTACCTCGCCCGTCGGGCGGGGGCGCATCGGCACGTGCTGCGGCTGTCCTACGGCCGCGGCAGCGCCACGCCGGCAGATTCCGACTTCCCGGACCTGGCGCTCCGCGACGCCGCCCGGCTGCTCGGGGTGCCTCTCGCGAGGCGCCAGCTGGTCGACGCCGCCACCGTGCGATATTCCGGGCAGCTTGCCGCGCGCCGCGCCGACCAGCGCGCCGCCCTCGAGGAAATCCCCGTGCAATTGCAGAGGTTTCCCGGTCTCGCGCTGTGTGGGTCGGCGATCGCGGGTACCGGGCTCGGCGCCGTGGTGACGAACGCCGCCGCCACCCCCATTGGTGACGTGCCACCATTGGGAGCAGGATCGAATTATGACGAGCAGTGAAACCACCCCCTCCTACCCCTCCGACGCGATGCGCTACGCGGGGTACTTCGTATACCGGCGCGTCTCCGCGCCGACCATCAATGCCTCGGCTGTTCATGCCGAGATGACCGAATTCGTCGGCGATCTCGCGGCGCAGGACGTCGTCACCCGCGGCATCTACGACGTGAGTGCGATGCGCGCGGACGCCGACCTGATGCTGTGGCTGCACGCGCCGACGGCCGAGGCGCTGCAGGCCGCCTTCCGGCGGTTCCGCTCCTCCGCGACCGGGCGCGGCCTGGCGCCCACCTGGTCCGCGGTCGGGTTGCACCGCGAGTCGGAGTTCAACAAGACGCACGTCCCGGCGTTCATCGACGGTAGGCCGGCCCGCCGATGGGTTGCCGTGTATCCGTATCTGCGGTCCTACGAGTGGTACCTGCTGCCGGACACCGAGCGGGCGGCCCTGCTCGGCGAACACGGCAAGCTCGGCCGCGACTATCCGGCCGTGCAGAACAACACGATCGCTGCGTTCGCGCTGAACGATTACGAGTGGCTGCTGGCCGTCGAATCCGACGAGCTCGACCAGATCGTTGACCTGATGCGGCATTTGCGGTCGTCGGCGACCCGGCGGCACGTGCGGCTCGAGACGCCGTTCTTCACCGGCCGGCGGATCGACGCGGCCGGGGTCGCCGAGGTTCTTGCGTGACGGACGCGGCACGATCCGGGTATGACGCCGTTCTGCTCGCGAGCTTCGGCGGACCGCGGGGCCCGGACGACGTGATGCCGTTCCTGCGGAACGTGACGCGCGGCCGCGGCGTTCCGGACGAGCGGTTGTCGGAGGTGGCTGCGCACTACCTGGCGTTGGGTGGCGCGTCGCCTATCAACGCGCAGGCGATGGCACTACGAGATGCGTTGGCCGGCGAGCTGTCTCGTCGCGGCGTGGACCTGCCGGTGCTGTGGGGCAACCGCAACTGGACGCCGTATTTGTCCGACGTGGTGGTGGACGCCGCCGGGGCCGGGTTGAATCGGTTGCTGGCGGTGACGACATCGGCCTATTCCAGCTATTCGTCGTGTCGGCAGTACCGGGAGGATTTCGCGGCGGCCCTGACGGAATCGGAGACGGTCGGGACGGTGCGGATCGACAAGGTCCGGCCGTACTACGACCTTCCCGGGTTCCTGCAGCCGTTCGCCGACGGCGTGGCCCGGGCGCTCGCGGATGCCGCGGACAACGGGTGCGGCGCAGCAGATGTCGAGATCATCTTCACCACCCATTCGCTCCCGATCGCGATGGCCGAGGCATCGGGGACTGCCGCAGAGGGTCAGCTATACGTCTCGCAACACCTCGCGGCGTGCGCCGAAGTGATGCGCCGCGTCGCGGACGGTCGCGCCGATGCTCCGACGTGGCAGTTGGCCTACCAATCCCGATCCGGTGCACCGCACATCCCGTGGCTGGAACCGGATGTCTGTGATGTGATCGCGGGCGTGGGCAGGTCGGGTAGACGCGGCGTCGTCGTGGTGCCGATCGGTTTCGTATCGGACCACGTCGAGGTAATCTGGGATCTCGACACGGAAGCCGCCGAAGCCGCTGCGGCGCAAGGACTGTGGTTCACCCGGGTGTCGACGCCGGGCACGGATCCGCGCTTCGTCGCGGAGCTTGCGGACCTGGTTCTCGAGCGGGTGACGGGTGCCGGGCCGACGCCGTCCGCCACGGCATTGCCGGCCCGACCGAACACCTGCCCGCCGGGCTGCTGCGCGGGCCGCTCTCGCCGCCCCACTACCGCCGGGGCCGATTCCGTCGAGGACTGGGCCGGATCGGGCTACGCGCGGACCGTGCTCGCTGCATCCGGGATATGTGCGGCGGTGCCATCGTGACGGATCCCGTCGACCTCCGATCGGTGACGCGGTGAGTGCGCTCGGGGCCTTTCGCATCGGAACGCGCGGGAGCGCGCTGGCTGTCGCGCAGGCGCGCCTGGTGGGCGAGGCGCTGGCCGCGGCGACCGGCCGCGGGTTCGAGCTCGTCCGCATCCGTACCACCGGCGACGTCGACCGGGCGCCGCTCGCGCGGATCGGTGGGACCGGCGTCTTCGTCACCGCCGTGCGCGAGGCCCTGGTCGACGGGCGCGTCGACATCGCGGTGCACTCCTTCAAGGATCTGCCCACAGCCGAGGACGCACGAGTCGCCCTCGCGGCGGTCCCGGTTCGGCAGGATCCGGCCGATGTGCTGTGCGCGGCAGGGAATCTCGGGCTCCTGACACTGCCGACGGCGGCGCGGATCGGCACCGGCTCGCCGCGCCGCGCCGCGCAACTACGACGGTTGCGCCCGGACGTGGAGCCCGTCGCGATCCGCGGCAATGCCGACACCCGGTTGGCGGCGGTGGCGGACGGGAAGGTTGACGCCGTGGTGCTTGCCCGGGCGGGGCTGGCCCGCCTCGGTCGTCTCGATGCGATCACCCAGGTGTTCGATCCGACGCAGATGCTGCCCGCCCCGGCCCAGGGGGCGCTCGCGGTCGAATGCCGCGCCGACGATGCCGCGACGATCGCCGCCGGGGCGGCCATCGACGACGCCACGAGCAGGCAGGCCGCGGTGGCCGAACGCGCCGTGCTCGCCGGGCTGCAGGCCGGGTGCTCCGCGCCGATCGGAGCACTGGCTACCATCGCCGGCGGCACGCTGACGCTGCGGGCGCGGGTGATCAGCGATGACGGCCGGGACCTGCTCGACCACGAGAGTCATGGCCCGGCAACCGATGCCGAACGGATCGGGCGCGCCGCGGCGGAGGCGTTGTTCGCTGCCGGAGCCGCGGAGCTGATGCGCCCATGACCGCGCAGAAAGTTCGCGGCACGGTACCGGACGGCCGCTCGGGGCGGCCTGCGCCGGGCACTCGCGCGGCTGCAGCTCCCGCGGGGGGAGGGGCGACGGGCACCGCGCCGCCCGGAACGGCGAACCCCGTGGTGCCCGAGACGGCGGACACGGCACAGCCGGCCGCCGCGTCTTCTCCGTCGGCGCCGCTCGCCGGGTGGCGGGTCCTCGTCGCCCGGCCGGCCGGCCGCGGCGACGACCTCGTCACGTTGGTGCGAGACGCGGGAGGATCGCCGCTGCACGTTCCGCTCATCGCCACCACGCCGGTGACGTCGGCGCCGCTGCGCGCAGCGCTGGACGCGTTGGCCGATGGTGGGTTCAGCTGGGTGGCTCTGACGTCCGCGGCGGCGGTGTCTGCGCTGCAGGCGGCGGCCCGGGCTGCCGATCGACCGTTTCGCATCGCGCCGTCCACACGGATCGCTGCGGTCGGCACCGCCACCGCGGCCGCGCTTCGGGGCGCGGGTCTGCCCGTGCACCTACTCCCCGGAACCGCCGGCTCCGCAGCGACTCTCGCGGCGTCTTGGCCGATGGAACCGCCCGGCTTGCGCGTCCTTCTGCCGTGTTCCGATCGGGCGACGCCTACGCTCGCCGATGCGCTGCGCGCCACCGGGCACGACGTGACCACGGTCGTCGTATATCGCACCGAGATCCTCCCCGTGCCGGAGCCGCTCGCCCGCGACCTTGCGGACGGGCGCATCGACGTGGTGTTGCTGACCTCGCCGAGCACTGTACAAGCCCTGGCCGGGACCGTGATCGCGCCGGGAACGAGGCTTGTCGCGATCGGGCAACCGACCGCGCATGCGGCTCGCGCCGCTGGACGCGTCCTCGCCGCCGTCGCGGTCGAACCGTCGGCGCGGGGCATGGTCGACGCGCTCATCGGACTACGCGGTGCCGAGGCTGACATGCACCATGCCACGGCTGATATGCGCGGCGCAGCAACGACTTCCACTACCGGGATGAAAGAACTGTGAGTATTGCCATGGCTTTTCCGATGGACCGGCCGCGCCGGCTGCGCAGCACCCCGGCGATGCGTCGCCTCGCCGCCGAAACACGCGTGCATCCGGCGGATCTCGTGCTGCCGATGTTCGTCCGGGAGGGGTTGACCGAGCCGCGTCCTATCGACGCCATGCCGGGCGTGGTGCAGCACACGCTCGACTCCTTGCGGCGGGCCGCCGCCGAGGCCGTGGCGGACGGGGTGGGCGGGCTGATGATCTTCGGCGTGCCCGAGAGGCGTGACGCGCAGGGCAGCGGCGCGACCGACCCGAGCGGGATCCTGAACGTCGCGATCCGGTCGCTGGCCGCCGATCTGGGCGACGCCACGGTTCTGATGGCCGACCTCTGCCTCGACGAGTTCACCGATCACGGCCATTGCGGGGTGCTCGGCGACGACGGGACCGTCGACAACGACGCGACTCTCGAGCGGTACGCAGAGATGGGGGTCGCTCTCGCGGAGGCCGGGGCGCATCTCGTCGGCACCTCCGGGATGATGGACGGTCAGGTGGGCGCCGTTCGCGCCGCGCTCGATGCGGCGGCGCATCCGCAGACCGGCATCATCGGCTACGCCGCCAAGTACGCCTCGGCCTGTTATGGCCCGTTCCGGGAGGCGGTCGAATCGGCGCTGCGCGGTGACCGTCGCAGCTACCAACTCGACCCGGCCAACCGCCGCGCCGGCGCCCGCGAGGTCGCCCTCGACCTCGCCGAGGGCGCCGACATGGTGATCGTGAAGCCGGCCGGCTGGTACCTGGACGTGCTCAGCGACGCGGCTGCCGTGAGCTCCGTTCCGGTTGCCGCGTATCAGGTCTCGGGGGAGTACTCGATGATCCAGGCAGCGGCGTCGCGCGGTTGGATCGACCTGGATGACGCCGTCCGGGAATCGCTCACCGCGATCCGCCGGGCCGGCGCCGACGTGATCCTGACGTACTGGGCGGCGGAGGTCGCCGCCGGTCGGCGATCCGGGAGGTTCTCATGGGCGTGAGGCCCGAGGCGGGTGTCGCGGAGCGCAGCAGGGCGCTGTTCGATCGCGCTCGCGTCGTCATACCCGGTGGCGTGAACTCGCCTGTCCGCGCATTCGGATCGGTGGGCGGCACCCCGCGGTTCATCACGTCCGGGCGCGGGGCGATCGTCACGGACGCCGACGGCAACAATTACGTCGACATGGTCTGCTCGTGGGGGCCGCTGATTCTCGGACATGCGCACCCGGAGGTGCTCGCGGCCGTGGAAGTGGCGGCGCGGCAAGGGCTCTCGTTCGGCGCACCGACCCTGGGCGAGGTCGAACTGGCCGAGGAGATCGTTCGACGCATGGCGCCGGTGGACGAGGTGCGGCTGGTGTCGTCCGGGACGGAGGCGACCATGTCCGCCGTTCGCCTGGCGCGCGGCTTCACCGGCCGCGAGGTGATCGTGAAGTTCGCGGGCTGCTACCACGGCCACGTCGACGCGCTGCTGGCCGCTGCGGGCTCCGGGGTGGCGACCTTCGCGCTGCCGAATTCGGCGGGTGTCACGGCGGGCACCACGGCGGACGTGATCGTGCTGCCGTACAACGACATCGATGCCGTGCGTGCGGCTTTCGCGGCGCACCCAGGGCAGATTGCCGCGGTGATCACGGAAGCTGCGCCCTGCAACATGGGGGTCGTGCCGCCCGGGCCGGGCTTCAATGCGGCACTCGCCGCCCTAGCACACGCCGACGGAGCGCTGCTCATTAGCGACGAGGTGCTTACCGGCTTCCGCGCATCGCAGGCGGGCATGTACGGCCTGGACGGCGCCGTCGAGGGATGGTCGCCGGACCTCATGACGTTCGGCAAGGTGATCGGCGGCGGCCTGCCGGTGGGCGCGTTCGGCGGTCGGGCAGACATCATGCACCTGCTCGCCCCGTCGGGGCCGGTGTACCAGGCGGGGACGCTGTCCGGGAACCCGGTCGCCACCGCCGCGGGGCTGGCCACGCTGCGCGGGTGCAACGAGGCCCTCTACGCGACGTTGGCGCACACCGCCGACACCGTGGGCGATCTCGTGTCGAGAGCGCTGACGGCCCAGGGGGTTCCGCACCGGGTGCAGCGCGCCGGCACGCTGTTCTCGGTGTTCTTCAGCGAGGCGCCGGTCCGGAACTACGACGATGCGCGCTGGCAGTCGACCGCCGCGTTCGCGGCCTTCTTCCACGCCATGCTGGACGGCGGCGTCTTCCTGCCGCCGTCCGCGTTCGAGGCGTGGTTCGTGTCCGGCGCCCACGACGACGAGAGTCTGGGCCGCATCGAGGCCGCGCTCCCGGCGGCCGCCCGCGCCGCGGCCGCCGCGATCGGATGACGGGGCCGTTCGGGCGAACCTGAGAGCATTCTTATTCTCCTTCAGCCTCAGCACAGTGGTCGGTGGTGACCATGTGATCGAAGGCGGCGAAACCGCCTCAATCGTTCGAGGGCAAGGGGCGCGATCATGACCGTCGAGGTCGGAATCGAACGTGCCGACGTCGACGCCGTCTTCGTGGACCTGGACAACACCCTGGTCAAGGGGTCTGCGTTGTTTCACGTGGGCCGCGGACTCGTCGCATCCGGTGTGATCAACCCGTCCGACATGGCGCGGCTGGTCGCCGGGCATGCGTTGTACCGGCTGCTCGGCGAGCACCCGCGGCGGGTCGAATCCGCGCAGCGGCGCGGCCTGGCGATGGCCGCCGGACTTCCCGAGGAGCACATCCTGGGCGCGCTGGATCGGCTGTACGACGAGTACGTGGCGCCGCGGCTGTGGCCGGGCACCGTTCGGTTGCTCGAGGCGCACCGGGCGGCGAACACCCCGGTCTGGCTCGCCACCGCGGCGCCCATCCGTCTCGCCAGCCTCATCGCCGAGCGGCTCGGCCTGTCTGGTGCGCTGGGCACCCGGGTCGAATCCAGTGGGGGCGTTTTCACCGGACGGATGGACGGGCCGCCGTTGCACGGTCTGGCGAAAGCGCGCGCGGTGGTCGATCTTGCGGCCGAGCACGGCTGGAGCCTTGCTCGCTGCGTCGCGTATAGCGATTCCACCGCCGACCTGCCGTTGCTCACGGCTGTCGGGCATCCGGCGGTCATCAATCCCGAACACGCGCTGAAATGCATGGCCGTGGATCACCACTGGCCTGTCTACGATTTTCGTGCCCGCCGGTGGACTGCGCGCGTCGGCGGCCAAGCCCGTATCGCCCGCCCTCCGGAGGGTCTCGAGGCCGATCGGCCGGCCGGGACGCCCCGACTACGTGCGTCGGTGTCGTCGCTGGCGGTGGTGTCTCGGTGACCAGGCAGCGGATCCTGGTTCTGACGGCGTCGATCGGCGCCGGACACGACGGCCCGGCCAAGGAGCTCGCGCGACGGCTCCAGTTTCGCGGCGCGCATGTGATGCTCGTCGACCTGGTCGACGTGGCACCGTTCGGCCAGTCGCTCCGGCGCGCGTTCCGCGGAGTCCTGACCCGCAATCCACGCCGGTGGGGGCGCATCTGCGCGTCGTTCGAGAAGAGCCCGAGATTGCCCGTCGCCGCCCGCGTCTTGATCGCGCTGGCCGGCCGGCGGGTCGCGCAGGTCATCGACGAGGATTCGATCGATCTCGTCGTCAGCACGTACCTCTTCGGCGGGCGGGTGATGGGCGCCGCGCGTGAGTATCTCGATCGCACCGTACCGGTCGTCACCTACGTCACCGATCCTGCGGTGCATCCGCTGTGGATCGACGACGTGACAGACCTATACCTCGCGACCTGGACCTTCACGATGCCGCTGCTGCGCGGGTTGACGGCGACACCGGCAGCGCTGGTCGCGCCGGCCACCCGCGAGCCGTTCAACAGCCGACTCGGCGACGTCCGGACGGGCTGGCAGCCGTCCGGCGACAAGCCTTGGGCGCTGGTGGTTTCCGGCTCCTGGGGGGTCGGCGACGTGGTCGGTGCTGCGCGGGATGTATTGGCGGACGGCAGGTTTCGCCCAGTCGTGGTCTGCGGGAACAATGCGGAGCTGCTGGCCGAGGTCGATGCGATCCCCGGTGTGATCGCGCTCGGGTGGGTGCGCGACATGGCGGCGCTGATGCGCGACTGTTCGGTGGCGGTGCTCAATTCGGGCGGGTTGACGCTGGCGGAAGCAGCGTCCATCGGCCTTCCGGTGGTGCACCACAAGCCGCTGCCCGGTCAGGGCGAGATGAATGCCGCGGCCTGCCGCGCCGGGGCCGGAGCGCCGGTGAGCAACGATGTTCTGCAGTTGCGCGCCGCACTGGACGCCGCACTGGACAATGCGGCATCGTTGACCACGACGCTGGGTGACGTCGATCCGGCGGCGGCGATCTTGTCGGTCCTCGGCCGCGATGCCGTCGCCGAAGGCAGATAATGCAGCCGAAGGCCGATGACACAGCCGAAGGCCGGTGAGATTCCTTTCCGTGCAACGTCACTGGCAGGTCGGAACCCTGCTGGCATCGGCCGGCGCGCTGTATGCATTGCCGGCGGCGGCAGGGATTCCCGTGGTGACGCGCAGGATCACGTCCGGCCAGCCGGCAGGTGACGCGACCGCTATCCGGCTTACCTTCGATGACGGCCCGCACCCCGACGGGACCGCGGCCGTCCTCGACCTGCTGGGCGAGTTCGGTGCCAGCGCCACCTTTTTCGTCGTCGCCGAGCAGGTGATCCGCTATCCCGACCTGTGCCGCTGCATGGTCGCCGCCGGCCACGAGGTGGCGCTGCACGGCTGGGACCACCGATGCCTGCTGCGGGTGGGCCCGGCGGCGACCGTTCGCCAGATCGCCCGCGGCGCAGAGGTTGTCGCGGACGTGACAGGGCAGCGTCCGACGCGATACCGCCCGCCCTACGGTGTGTTTTCGCTTCCGGCGATGGTCGCGTGCCGTCGCGTCGGCCTCACCCCCACGTGGTGGACGGCGTGGGGGCGTGATTGGTCGCGTCACGCGACGGCGCGCTCCGTCCTGGCCCTGGTTGGGCGTGGGGTAGCGGCGCGCAGCCCGGCCACCGTGCTGCTGCACGATTCGGACTGCTACGGCACGCCGGGCTCCTGGCGGACCACGGTGGCCGCGACGCGGCTGCTGCTGCGGGAATGGGCGGACGCGGGCAGGGCGGTCACCGCATTGCGCGACGCGGGACCACCGCGCCTCGAACCAGCGGCGGCGGGGCGGCTGGCGAACGGCCTCCCGATTCGGTAGACAGGACATCGTGTCCTGGTTGCGCCATCGACCACGGCCGCTGAGAGCGCACCTGCGCGATGCGGCGATCTTCGGCGTGCTCGCGTTGGCCGCGCTGATCGCCGGGCACCAGCTCGGGACCGTCTTCACGAGTTCCACGAGCCGGCAGATCGGCGCGTGGGGGTGTGCCGCGGGTGTGCTGGTTTTCGGCGTGTTGGCGACACGCGAGTCGGCACAAGCACTGTCGCAGATCGTGACCATGCGCGGCAGTCGCGGCGCGGCCACCCCGGTGCGCGTGCTGGTGCAGATCGTCGGATACGTGCTCACCATTCTCGGTGTGCTCGACGCCGTGAACGTCAACCTGACGCACCTGCTCGCCGGCGGCGCGATCACCGGTGTGGTGATCGGCATTGCGGCGCAGCAGTCGCTAGCGAGCTTCTTCGCCGGCCTCGTCCTACAGGCATCGCGCCCGTACGTGGTCGGTGACCGCGTCACCGTCTACGCTGGATCGGTCAACGGTCCGCACGAGGGCACGGTGACCGACATGCGGCTGATCTACACGACCGTGCAGACCGATCGGGAAACGCTGCGGCTGCCGAACAGCGTCATGCTCAGCGCGGGGATCGGAACCCGCAGATCGGGTGCGGAGCCCGCCGCGTCTCCGGACAAGGAGACCCCCCAACGGTCGCCGACCGATGCGCAAGACTCGGACGTTGCGGCGCCCGAGTCGGCATAGCTCCGACGGCGACGAAACTATCGAGTATGACGCTGTTCTCGTCGAGAGCGGTGTCGTAGCAACCGATTCACGAGGTGACGGTGGCCGGCACTCCCGGCGCGGACTCACCCGGATAGGTGAGGCCGATCTCGCGCCGGATCGCGTCCATCGTGCGCATCACCCGCACGCTCGTGGTCGCCGGCATGACGTCCTCCGGGCCGGCCTCGCCCGCGATCCGCAGCTCCGCGGCCAGCGCCTGGTAGTGCATGCCGCGACCGTTGATCGGGGGATCGAAGCGTTCGAGAACGGCGTCATCAGCGTCATACACGGTGAACGCGGCCGTGTCGTGCCACACCGGATCGACCGCGATACGGCCGGATGTGCCCAGGATCGCGGCGGTGTTCGGACCGGGGGTGTCCAGCGCGCACTGAAGCAGCGCCTGCCGGCCGCCGGAGTATTCGAGAACGATCGCGTCCTGGCGGTCGACGCCGGTCGCGGTGCGTGCCGCCACGGCCAGGACGCGAGTGGGCGGCCCGAACAGATGGTCGGCGTACCAGACCGGGTAGATGCCGAGGTCCAGCAGCGCGCCGCCGCCGAGCGCCGGGTCATTGAGGCGGTGTGTCGGGTCGGCCGGCAACTTCTGGCTGTGGTCGGCGATGAGGGTGCGCACCTCGCCGATCGTGCCGGCGGCGATGATCTCGTCGATGCGGACGATGTGCGGCACGTAGCGGGTCCACATCGCCTCCAGGACCGTCACACCGTGCTCGGCCGCCAGATCGGCCAGCTGCTGCGCCTCGACAGCGTTGATGGTGAACGGCTTTTCGACCATGACGTGCTTACCGGTGCGGATGGCGAGCTCGGCGTGCGGAGCGTGGAACGGATGCGGGGAGGAGACGTAGACAATGTCGATGTTCGGGTCACAGGCGAGCTCCGCATAGCTGCCGTGGGCTGCCGGCACCCGGTACTCGGCGGCGAAACCCCGTGCCGTATCAAGGTTCCGGGAGCCGACGGCGCCGATCGTGATGCCGTTGGCCACCAGGTCGTGGCAGAACATGTGGGCGACCCAACCGGTTCCGAGGATGCCCCAGCGGAGCGGTGCGGTCATCGTGTGTGTCCTTTCGGGGTGGGGCCTGTTCGGCGACCCGCGTCACGCGGCGGCGGCGAGCGCATCGCCGACCGTCATCTGCACCAGATCGCCGAACACCCGCTTACCGTGAGAGGTGAAGCGTGCCAACGCTTCTTGAACCTGATCCGCGGCTGGCGGCTCCAGCGGCCCGCGAGAGCCGTGGCGCGCCAACAGCAGCAGCGCCCGCGCGCCCTCCCGTGCCGCCTCCAGCCAGGGCCGCGCCTCGTCGACGAGTGATTGATTGAGTGCCGCGCCTCCCGTCAGTTGGTCCACCGCGGAGATGACGCTGTTCGCCGCATCCGCGAGAACCTGTTCCGCACGGTCGGTCTCGCCGATGGACGCGAGGAACGCCCACTGGCCGACGGCCGTTGTCATCACCGGTGAGTCCTCTGCCGCGAGGCACGACGAGCGCACATTGTCGGCGAACACCCGAAACGCGTCGGCGTCGGGGCCTGTCAACTCGTCGATGGCGGCCCGCCAGCTCGCCTCCGGGTCGTACTGCTCGGGGGACCACAGGTAGTCGGCGATGGTCGCGAACGCGATCTTCGACGACTCCGCCAGTTCCATGCCGTTCGCGATCACGCCGGTCGCGAACCGGTACAGGTGCCGATCGCGGCCGCGGTACGGGCCGATGTGTAGCTCCCCGCCCATGGCGACGTCGTTCACCGGATAGTTGTCCCAGTACGTCACCGGCCGGGCCAGCGACCGGGCGGCCGTAGCGGCGTCGGCGAGGTCGATCGTCGCCGAGCAGATCGCCCGTCCGGTGTGGAACACCTCGATCCTGGGGTCGATACCGCGCCCCAGACGGGTGAGGTACTCCTCGTCCCCGTACCCCCAGTACGCGGTGGGGCAGACGTACAGCGTGTCGCGAGGGCTGCGGCGAAGGACATCGTCATAGACGGATTCGATGAGCGCGATGTGGGCGTCGACCAGGTCGGCGAAACGGGCCCGATCCGCGGCATGCTGCAGGACGGTGGGGATGTCGTCGAGCAGCAGCCCGAATGCGGTGACGCCGAGATCGCCCACGGACGCGAGTTTGCCGGTGAGTGCGGCGATGTCGTCGCTGCTGGAGTACTGGATCGACAGGCCGGGGGACAGGCAGAACACGAACGTGACGTCGCGCCGGCGGCACCGGTCGATGAGTTCGCTGAGGCGCCGGCGGCTCTCACCGAGGTACGGGCTGCGCCACGCGTGCCGCATCAGCGGGTCGTCCTTCGGCGAGTAGACGAACGTGTTCATGCCGTGCGCCGCGACGAAGTCGATCATGTCCAGGCGCTGCGCGTGCGTCCACGGCGTGCCGTAGAAGCCCTCGATGATGCCGCGCACGGCGAATGCGGGAGTGCCGGTTCGCGCGATACGGGTAGGTTCCGTGCCGGTCATGATCCGTCCTCGCTCGATTCCGTGGGATGCGCCGCTGCTCGCTCGGCGTGGTCGGCATCGCCGGCGGCGGTGTTCAGGCTGCGGTACACCTCCGGCGGCGTGCCGCGCTGTACCAGTATCTCCGTGGCTTCGGCGACGATGGCGTTGACGATGGCCGCGCCGACCACGGTGGAGGTGGGGGCGACCGCGCGGTCGAATCCGACGATCGTCACCGCGGCATCGCCGACGGTGCCGCCGTTGTCGATCACGAGGTCCGCGATGGTGTGCAATCGTGGCGCGTCGGTGGGCCGGGCGAGCGCGGACGTCGCGTGTTGAAGGCTGGTGATCGCAATGACCGTGGCGCCGAGTTTCCTTGCCGTGAGCGCCATGTCGATCGTCGTCGCGTTGCCGCCCGAGTTCGACGCGATGATCATGACGTCCCCATCGTGGATCGGATGGTCCGCCAGCAGCGCCTCCGCGAGCCCTGGCAAGCGCTCCAACGCGGTGCTGCGCGCTGTGCTGTGGTGCAGCATCAAACCGTCGAACAGGATCGGCGAGACGGCGACGAGACCGCCTGCCCGGTAATACATCTCCTCCGCCAACAGGTGCGAATGCCCGGTGCCGAAGACGTGGATGACGCGCCCGGCCCCGAGCGCATCGGCGGCCGCGGCGGCCGCTTGCGTGATCGCCGGCCAGGTGGCGTCGGTGAGGCGGGCGATGAGGTCGGCGGCGGTGGCGAGGTAGCGTCGTCCGGCCGACGGCGCCGTTGTCGATACGACTTCCGGCGTCGCGCCCGGTTGGCCGTCGGGGCCTTGACGGGCCGCATACAGTGGCGTGACGTCGGTCGCGTTCGGCGACGGACTTGGGCGATCAGGTGGGTTCACGATGTCCTTTCGAGCGTTTCCGGATCCGGTGGTCACCCCGTTGCGGGGCGGGCCGGCGGTGCGTTGGGGGATTGTCGCCCCCGGCGAGATCGCCGGTGATTTCACGAATGCGCTGCACACCCACACCGGCCAGCGCGTGGTCGCGGTCGGTTCCCGGTCGGCCGAGCGCGCCGCCGCGTTCGCCGCGCGTCACGGTATACCGCGCAGCCACGGGTCGTATGACGCGCTCTTCGCGGACCCGGCCGTCGACATCGTGTACGTCTCGTCGCCGAACAGTGAACATGCGCGCTTGGCGTGCGCGGCGATCGCCGCGGGCAAGCACGTGCTCGTGGAAAAGCCCATGGCCGCCTCCGCTGCCGAGGCCGGGACGATCGCCGGCGCGGCCCGCGCGGCGGGCGTCTTCGCGATGGAGGCGATGTGGAGCGCCTTCCTGCCGCAGACATCGATCGTCCGCACCCTGCTCGCCGACGGGGTGTTCGGCCGCATCGCGGTCGTCACCGCGGACTTCGGCGCTGACTTCTCCGGGATCCCGGACGCCATCGTCTTCCGACCGGAGCTGGCCGGCGGCGTGCTGCGAGATATCGGCATCTACCCGCTCTGGTTCTCCTCGTTCGTGCTCGGCGCCCCGCAGACTGTCGACGCGTTCGGATCGATGACGCCGACCGGCGTCGACGAGCAAGCCGCGGTCGTCCTCGGATTCGCCGGCGGCGCCCAGGCGGTGCTGCACACCACCATGGTCGCGGACACGCCCACCTGTGCCACGATCAACGGTACGGACGCCCGGCTCGAGGTGAGGCGCCCGTTCCTGATGCCCAGCGCCCTGTCGCTGTACCGTGCGGGCGACGACGACGGAGTGCACTGGCGAGACGAGACCGGCCTCGCCGGGCGCGACGGCCTGGCCTGGCAGGCGGTCGCCGTGGCGCAGCACATCGCCGACGGACTGACCGAGTCTCCCATCCATCCGCTTGCCGAAACCCTTTCCGTATTGGCCACTCTCGATGAGGCCAGGCGGCAACTGCTGACGCGCGCGCACTCCTGAGCGACGGGCTCCGAAGCACTATTGGTAACGATTCTGCGATACCCATTTACTGTTACACAAGTTTCCTGATAGTTTTCGACGCAATGTTCACCTCCCCGAGCCCCCGACGGCGCCTGCAGCGATGACAGCTCCCGGTGACCAGTCCCTGCTGCGCGACATCAACGACCGCGCGGCACTCACGCTGCTGCTCGAACACGGCGAGCTGACGCGCCACCGGCTGTGCGAACTGACCGGCCTCTCTCGGCCGACGGCCTCCCGCATCATGACCCGGCTGGAGTCCCTCGACCTCGTCTACGTGGCAGGGGTGGCCTCGGCCCGACGTGGCCCCAACGCCGCCAGTTACGCCGTACGCAGCGATCGGGTGCTCGGGGTCGCCATGAACGTGGATCGGACGTCGGTGCAGGCGACGGTCGTCGACCTGGCGGGCGCGGATCACCCCGTCGTGGAAGCCGCCCTGTCGAGGTCGGCAGGCGACCGTGGTCCCGTGGGGGTCGTCACGGAGGCGGTTCGTGCGGCTTGCGCTGCGGCGGGGCTGGACGAGACCGCGGTGCGCATGGTGTGCCTCGGGGTCCCCGGCGCCGTCGATCGTCGCACCGACGAGCTCAACTGCGTCGCCGGCCTGCCGGGTTGGCCACGCAAGGGCATCCACGCCGTGCTCCGGGCCGCCCTCGGCTGCGAGGTCACGATCGAGAACGACGTCCACCTGGCGGCGATCGCCGAGCGGAACCTCGGATCGGGTCGAGGCGCGCAGAGCTTTGCGCTGCTGTGGCTCGGCGATGGGCTCGGCTCGGCCGTCGATATCGACGGCACCGTGCTGCGCGGGGCATCGGGGCGTGCCGGCGAGATCGACGCGCTCACGGTGCCACGCTGGGCGGTCGGCCTGGACCCGGAGGCACACGACCTCCAGTCCCTCGTCGGCGCCTCCGCGCTGGCCCGCGTCGCGCGCGAGCGCGACGTCACGAAACGTGGCTTCACGGCGCTGATGTCGGCGCTGGAGTCCCATCCTCGACGGGATGAGATCTTCGCGGTGATGGCCCCACGGGTCGCCGCCGCGGTGGCTGCCGTGCTGGCAGTGGTGGACCCGGATCGGGTCGTCCTCGGTGGGCCGATGGCCACCTGCGGCGGGCCGGCCTTGGAACGCCATGTCCAGGCGGCGATCCGCCGTCATACGCGATGGTCGCCGACGATCGTCACGACCTCGGTCGTCGACCACCCGGTGTTGACCGGCGCGCGCGAATACCTGGCCACCGCCGTTCGCACGAACTTCCTCGACGAATTCAACGTCGAGCCATCCGATTCCGAAAGTCCTGTACCAGGAAGGGTTCTGTCATGAGACAACGCTCCCGCGCCTTGCTCGCGGTCACCGCGCTGGCTGCCGCCGCGACGGTGCTCGCCGCGTGTTCCGGTGGTTCGACGGCAAACACCAACGGCGCGAACACTAACAGCGCGAACGCCGACAGCAGCGCTGGCGGATCCACGCCATCCGGTTCGTCCACGTCGTCCGGCTCGTCCGCCTCGGGCGACACGAGCTCGCCGGCGCTGACCGGCACGATCTCGCTCTGGTACTACTTCAGCGACCGGGAAGCCGAGGTCATGCAGTCCGTCATCAACAAGTTCGAGGCCGCGAACCCCGGCATCAAGGTCGTAGTGCATGGGTCGCAAGACGACGAGAAGATCACCAAGGTCATCTCGTCCGGGGGCGATATCGATGTCGCCATGTCGCCGGGCACCGACAATCTCGGCGCGTTCTGCAGTTCCGGCGCATACGTCGACCTCGGTCCGTACATGAAGAAGAACGGCGTGGCCGATTCGACGTTCGTCAGCGCGGCGCTGGACTACACGAAATTCAACGGAGTGCAGTGCGCCCTGCCGATGATGACCGACATGTACGGCCTGTATTACAACAAGGATCTGTTCGAGAAGGCCGGTCTCACGGCCCCGCCGAAGACGCTCAGTGAACTCAAGGATATGGCGCTGAAGCTGACGACCTATAACGCCGACGGGTCGATCAAGACGCTCGGCTTCAACCCCCTGATCGGTTTCTACGAGAACCAATCACCGCAATGGTCGTTCATCACCGGCGCTACCTGGATGAAGGACGGTAAGAGCACGATCGCCGATGATCCGGCCTGGTCCGACCTCATCACCTGGCAGAAGAGCATGGTGGACGCCATCGGCTACGACAAGCTGAAGGCCTTTACCGCCGGGCTCGGCGACGAATGGTCGGCGGACGAGGCATTCCAGACCGGCCAGGTCGCCATGATGCTCGACGGCGAATGGCGCACCGCGTTCATCAAAGACCAGGCGCCGAAGCTGAACTACGCGACCGCGCCGTTCCCGACCGGCGACAAATACACCGACCTCTACGGCGGCGGCTACAGCTCCGGCACCACGGTCGGCATGGCCAAGACCGCGAAGAACAAGGATCTCGCGTTCAAGCTCATCCAGTACCTGACCACCGACACCGGGGTCATGGTGACGCTGGCCAACGAGCTCGGAAATGTGCCGACCACCCATGACGGCCTGACCTCGCCGGACCTGAAGGGTCCCGACCAGTTCAAGACATTCCTGTCCATTGCCGACAGCGGGCACGTCCTGTCGCTGCCCAACACCGCCATCGGCAGCGGCACCTACACGACATTGGACGACTTCTGGCAGTCCTACCAGTCCGGCAGCGGCGGGGACCTCGCCGCCGGACTGAAGAAGGTCGACGAGGACATCAACAATGCGCTCGCGCTGAGCGACGGTCCGTGACATAGCGACCCGGCCGCGGCGGGCCTTCCCGCCGCGGCCGGCTGAGAAGGGAAGTGATGGCATGAAGTTCCATCGCAGTGCGTGGACCGGTGCAGCGCTGGCCGCGGTGGCTGCAGTGACGCTCGCCGCATGTTCGAGCGCAGCCGGGCCGACGACGGGCGGCGGCGCGTCGAACTCGTCGGCGGACAGCGGGGCGGCGTCGAGCACGGGCGCCGGAGCGTCCGATGGCGCAGCGGCGTCGACCGACAAGAGCACCGACACGGGCACCGACGCGAGCCCGGCCAAAGGCACCCTGACGCTCTGGCACTACTACACCGACCGCGAGGCGGATGCGGTCCAGAAGGTCGTCGACCAGTTCCAGGCCGCCAACCCCGGCATCACCGTAAAGATCACGGGAGGCCAAGGGTCCCAAGACATCTCGAAGGCGATCTCGACCGGGTCCGACATCGACGTGGTGATCCTCGGCGGTGGCAGCGACCTCGGTGTGATGTGCGGCTCCGGCGCTTTCCAGGACCTCGGCCCGCAGATCAAGAAGGACGGGCTCGACCTGTCCCAATTCGTGGACACCCCGCTGAAGTCCAGCGCGTACAACGGCGTCCAGTGCAGCCTGCCGCTGCTGTCCGACGTTTACGGCCTGTTCTATAACAAGGACCTGCTGTCGGCAGCAGGATTCACCGAGCCGCCTAAGACCCTCGATGAGCTCGAGACGATGGCGCTGAAGCTCACCACGTACAACGCCGACGGGTCGATCAAGACCCTCGGGTTCAACCCCATGATGGGTTTCTACGAGAACCAGAGCGGTCCGTGGTCGGCCGCGGTCGGAGCGGCGTGGATGGCGGGCGACAAGAGCGCCATCTCCACCGACTCGGCCTGGGCGAAATTGATCGAATGGCAGAAGGCCTTCGTCGACAAGGTCGGGTACAGCAAACTCAAGGCGTTTACCGCCGGGCTCGGCGACGAATGGTCCGGGGACAACGCATTCCAGACCGGGCAGGTCGCCATGATGATGGACGGGGAATGGCGCGTCGCCTTCATCGAGGACCAGAAACCGGATCTGCATTACGGCACCGCCCCGTTCCCGGTAGCCGCGGACAAGGCCGACCTATACGGCGGCGGCCTGGCGATGTCTACCTATGTCGGTATCGCCAAGACCGCGAAAGGCACCGATCTCGCATTCAAACTCGTCAAATACCTGGCGGCCGATACCGGTGCGCTCGTTACCTTGACGAATGAGATCAAGAACATTCCGACGACCCAGGCGTCACTTGCCTCGCCCGACCTGAAGATCTCGGACCAATTCCGCACGTTCCTCGATATCGCAAAAAGCCCGCATGTGTTCACCGTTCCGCAGGTGGCTACCGGGACAGGCCCGCAGGACACCCTGCTGAACTACTGGGAAGAATTCCAATCCGGCGCCGGCGGAGACCTCACGGCCGGGCTGAAGAAGGTCGACGACGATATCGACAACGCGTTGGCCCTGAGCGCCGGACCGTGACGCGGTGACGGAGTTGTCCAGCGTCGCCCGGCGGGCATCGGAACCGCCCGTCGGGCAACGACGTCGCACAGGCCGGCGCGCCAGCCACCGTGCCGCGTGGCTGATGCTCACGCCGGCGCTGGCCGGGCTGGCGATCTTCTTCGTCTACCCGCTCGTCGCCAACGTGTACTACTCGTTCACGCGGTACAACCTGCTGCAGGCCCCCGAGTGGATCGGCTTCCGGAACTACACGTACCTCTTCACCAAGGACCCGAAAGTCGTTGCGGCGGCGCGGAATACGCTCTGGCTCGTCGTCATCCTGGTACCGGTGCGCATCGTGACGGCCATGGCGATGGCGGGCCTGCTGACTCGGGCGAAACGCGCGGCCGGGTTCTGGCGCACGGTGTTCTACTTGCCCGCGCTCATCCCGCCGGTCGCGTCGATCGTGGCGTTCGTCTTCCTGTTCAATCCCGGCACCGGGCCGGTGAACGCCGTGCTCAAGCTCGTCGGCATCAAGGGCCCGCTCTGGTTCAACGACCCCGCGCTCGCCAAACCGTCGCTGGTGCTGCTCGGCGTGTGGGTGATGGGCGACATCATGATCATCTTCTTGGCGTCGCTGCTCGACGTGCCCCAGGAGCAACACGAGGCGGCCGCCCTGGACGGAGCCAATGCCGCGCAACGGATTCGGTACGTCACGCTGCCGCACCTGCGCCCGGTGCTGCTCTTCGCCATCGTCATCGGCGTCATCGACACGCTGCAGTACTTCACCGAGGCGGCGGTCGCCTCGTCCGTCGCCAGCGGCCGATCCGGCGTCTCAGTCCAGCTCAACCAAGTGCTCGGCTACCCGCGCGATTCACTGCTCACCTACACGGAATGGCTGTACGTGCGCGGCTTCTCGAACTTCCAGCTCGGCTACGCGGCGTCCCTGGCGGTGGTGCTGTTCGTCGTCACCGGCGTCTTCCTGGCGCTGCTGCTGCGGCGGTTCGGCGCGTTCAGTCCGGACGGTCGGGTATGACGGCCCGGCTCCCGCTCGCCCCTGCCCGCACCGGGGACAGCACGATGCGCCCGGTCGGGCGGCGAAGCGTCGTGTTGTTGTGGATAGCAGAGAATGCGCTCCGCATCGTGCTGGCGGCGATCTTCCTCGCGCCGATCGCGTTCGTGCTGCTCACTTCGTTCATGTCGTCGTCGCAGACGCTGACCGCCTCGCTGTGGCCCCACCCCTGGGATTTCGGGAACTACCAGCGGGCGTTCCAGCAGGTGCCGCTCGCGCGATGGTTCGCTAATTCGCTGATGTACGCCGGGCTGGCGACCCTGTTCATGCTGGTGTCCTCGGTGCCCGCGGCGTATGTGCTGGCGAAGATCCGTCTCAGGTTCGCGAATCTGATCTTCCTCGCCATCGTGGTGGCGATGCTGCTGCCGCCGCAGGTCACGATCGTGCCGCTGTACATCATGTGGGCGAAGCTGGGTCTCAACGGCACGCTCTGGCCGCTGATTCTGCCGAACCTACTGGGCGATGCGTTCTCGATCTTCCTGCTGCGCCAGTTCTTCCTCACCATTCCGACCGAATATCTGGACGCGGCGCGTATCGATGGCAACGGCGACTTCGGGGTGCTGGCCCGGGTGGTGGTGCCCATGGCGAAGCCCGGGGTCGCCGCGGCCGCGATCTTCAGCTTCTTCCACGCCTGGAACGACTACTTCGGACCGCTCGTCTACGCCTCGGAGAACGCGCAGAACTGGCCTGTCGCCTACGGTCTCGCGATGTTCCGCGGGTCGCACGGCACCGACTGGGGAACGACGATGGCCGTCACCATGCTCGTTGCGGCGCCGATCGTCGTCGTCTTTTTCTTCGCGCAACGCACGTTCGTCGAGGGCATCACGCTTACCGGGGTCAAAGGATAGGGACGCATGAAGCTCACCGTCGTCGGCGGTGGATCGACGTACACCCCGGAACTCGTCGACGGACTGTGCCGCCTCAGCGGTCAACTGCCCGTCGACGAGCTGTGCCTGGTCGATCCGGACGCCGAGCGGCTGGCCTCTGTGGCCGGCATCTCGCAGCGCATGACGGCGCGGGCGGGTGGGCCTTTCGCGGTCACCGCGACCGGCGACCTCACCGCCGGTGTGACCGATGCGGATGTGGTGCTGCTGCAGCTCCGGGTCGGCGGCCAGGCGGCACGCCACTGCGACGAGACCTGGCCGCACGAGGCCGGTGTCATCGGGCAGGAGACCACCGGCCCGGGCGGCTTCGCGAAGGCGCTGCGCACCGTGCCGGTGGTGCTGGACATCGCCGAGACGATCCGGAAGCACGCGAAGAAGGACGCCTGGATCATCGACTTCACGAACCCGGTGGGCATCGTGACCCGCGTGCTGCTGATGGCCGGGCACCGGGCGGTCGGCCTGTGCAATGTGGCGATCGGCTTCCAGCGGCGCTTCGCGAATCTGCTCGGCGTGGAACATCGTCATATTCGACTCGGTCATGTCGGTCTGAACCATCTGACCTGGGAACGCGCCGTCTACCTGGCCGATCCTGCGGACCCGGCGGCCGGGCGGGACGTGCTGCCCGAATTGCTGGAACACCACCTCGCCACTATCGCCGAGGAGGAGGAACTGCCGGCCGCGGCGCTGCGACTGCAGCATGCCGTGCCGTCCTACTACCTCCGCTACTACTACGCCCATGACGAGGTGCTCCGCCGGCAGCTGGCCGAGCCCACTCGGGCCGAAGAGGTCATGGACATCGAGCGTGCGCTGCTGCGCCAGTACGCGGACCCGGCCGTCGACACCAAGCCCGAGGAGCTCGCGCAGCGGGGCGGGGCGTTCTATTCGGAAGCGGCGGTCGACCTGATCGCGTCGCTGTGCGGCGATGTGCGGGACGTCCAGGTGGTCAATGTTCGTAATGGCGGCATCCTGCCGTTCCTTCCCGATGATCACGTCATCGAGGTGCCCGCGACGATCGCCGCGGGCGGGCCCGCCGCGTTGGCGGTCGGTGAGCTGCCGGGCGAGATGGCCGGGCTGATAGCGCATGTCGCCGAGTACGAGCGGCTGGCACTATCGGCCGCGGTGCGCGGAGGCCGGGATCGGGTGCTGCGCGCGCTGTTGGCGCATCCGTTGGTCGGCCAGATGGACAAGGCCGAGCGGCTCACCGATCTGCTGCTCGCGCACAACGCGCCGTACCTGGCGTGGGCGCAGTGAGCGAAGCGCGCTTTGTTGCGGCCGGATGCGGTGACTCGGTTTCTGACGTTGTCGCTGACTCGGTTTCCGGCATGGTCACTGGCGCGGCCGCTGACTCTGCTGCTGGCGCGGCCGCTGACGCGGTTGCCGTCGCCGTCGACGGCGGCGGATCCAAGACGGACGTCCTGGCGGTATCGATGGGCGGGCAGGTGCTGGCGAGCGTGCAGGGGCCCGGATCCAGCCCGCAGGCCGCGGGCGTGGCGGCATCGATCGGCACCATCACCGCATTGATCGCCGAAGCCGTGGCGCGCGCGGGCGCATTGCCGGTGACGCGGATCGGCGTCTACCTGTCCGGACTCGACTTTCCCGATGAGCACACGACTTTCGCGGCGACATTCCGGCGCGCCACCCGCGAGGCGTATCCGGCCGCGGCGGTCTCGATCGACAACGACCTGTTCGCGCTGCTGCGTGCCGGCACGCGGGAGAGCGACGCGGTCGCGGTCGTCTGCGGCACCGGCATGAACTGTGTCGGCGTCCGTGCCGACGGCGCACAGGTGCGCTACCCGGCGCTGGGCACTCTCTCGGGCGATTGGGGTGGCGGCTGGCACCTCGGTGAGCAGGCCCTGTGGCACGCGGCCCGGGCGCTCGACGGACGAGGCCCGAAAACCACTTTGCTGCAACGCATTCCGGCTGCTCTCGGCGCACCCCAGCTGTGCGACGTGATCGAAGCCCTGCACGTCGGCCGGCTGGAGTCCGTCCGCCTGGCCGACCTGAGCCCCGTCGTGTTCAGTGCAGCCGACGACGCCGATGCCGTGGCTCTCTCGCTGGTGGACCGGCAGGCCGCGGAAATCGTCGCCCTCGCCGTGAACACACTGCGCCGCCTGGACCTCGTGCAGCGGCCGGTACCCGTCGTCCTCGGCGGCGGGCTGATCCGGGCCGGGCATACCCGCCTGATGCGCAGCATCGAACGGGACCTGGCGTCGGCCGCCCCGGCGGCGCGGCTGACGGTCGTTCGCCGATCACCGGTCTTCGGCGCCGCACTGCTGGTCCTTGAGGCCGCCGGAGCCGACGACACCGCCCTCGTGCGGCTCGGCGACTCCACCCAACGTGTCGGATCATGCGACCCCGCGGAGCCCACCGATTACGCCTGGGCAAAGGGGCCAGTGGGCAGCAGATGATCTCGGTAACCGCACCGTTTGTGGCGCACTCGACGGTGGCGCTTCGGGTGCGCTCAGCGTCGTTGCTATTCGATGCTGAGATGGGTGATCACGACCTTCTTCGCGATCGAGGTCAGCGTCGCGGGATTCGCGGGAATCCGATGGTCTTCCTCGGGGCCGATGTGAAGGTGATGCGGCCCGCCGTGCTGCTGCGCGTGCCCTGGGTGGTTGTCCTCCCGCCACAGGAGGGTCCCATCGATCCGTCGCAGATCGAACTTGTAGTAGTCCGCGATGAGCTCAGTCGAAAATGAGATTGCAACTGTCAGAACGGTTCCGGATGCGATGAAGTCAATGTGAAAGTCGTCGACGTCAATGATGCCTGGGCGAGGTGCAGTGGCGTCGATGCCGTCACGGAGCGTCCCGCCGATCCGCTCCGCCCAGATCGGCAGGAAGTCGATCGCGTCCTCGACCGTCGTGATGTAGGGCGGGAACACGGATGCGTCTACTCAGGCGTCTCGGCGTGTTCGAGCATCCGATATAAGCGCAGGGCGCGGAAGAACTCGTCGGTCTCTTGGAGTTCTCCGCGTTCGTCGCGGAACATGTCGATGTAGTTGTCGCGGTTCATCCCGGGATGGGCGGCTTCGAACGCGGCGACGTCGGCGCGTAGCTCATCGATCGTCACCGTGCGCCAGGTGATCTTCGCTGCCGTCTTCATCGCATCAGTCTACGTGGCGGTCAATGACCCGCGCAGGGAAACAAGATCGCGACGCGGTGCCGACCGCGTGTGTTGCAATGACGCCATGCCCGATCGTCCGCGCCACCTGTTGAGCGTTCGGCTGCGTCCGGACATGGACGGCCCGCCGCGCGGTTGGCCGTTCAACATCCCCGCGGTCGCCCAGCTTTTGGCCGAAGGCTGGGAGGTGCCCGGCGGGGTGACCGTGTTGATCGGTGAGAACGGTTCCGGCAAGAGCACGATCATCGAGGCGATCGCCGGACGCTATCCCCGGCTCGGCAACGACCTGGTGGGCCCGACCACGATCGGTGACGAATCGCCGCTCGGTTCCTGGCTGTCGGTCGCCACCGCGCCGCTCGCGGCCCGGTCCGGGTTCTTCCTGCGTGCCGAGGCGATGCACAGCTATTTCGCCGCCCGAGACGAGGCCACCGGCCGCACCGAACGGGCGTGGGACGACCGGGCGCTTTTGGCGCGCAGCCACGGTGAATCGTTCCTGGCGGTATTGCGGGAGCGGTTCAACGATGTGGGCGTCTATTTCCTCGACGAGCCGGAATCCGCGCTGTCCTTCTCCTCCAGCCTGGCGCTAGTCGCCCTGCTGGACACGCTCCGCGCCGAGGGCAGCCAGGTGATCGTGGCGACGCACTCGCCCCTCATCGCCGCGCTCCCGGGGGCCACGCTGATCGAACTGGGTGACTGGGGATGGCGCGAAACGTCATGGGAGGAAGCGGATATGACGTGGAACTGGCGCGCGTTCCTGGACGCACCCGGGCGGTTCCTGCGCCATCTGCTTGCGGACACCGACGGCGAAATCGGCTGACGGCGGTCGCCCGGCGCCGCGGGTGCGATCGGTCCCTGACGGAGGCGGATTCCGGGTGACACCGCTCGCGCCACCAGTACCATGGCGACGATGACGGGTTTTGATGATGACGAGGCTCGCTCGTTCGCGCATTCATTTCGATCATTTCTCGCGTGGGTGCATGCGGATCGGTTCGACGATGAGGCGAGAAACTAGGTTGTCGCCCTGGTCCGGGGTCACCTCGGCGAGGCCGGCTGTGCCGAATCGGTGGTATCGCGGTCGCTGCCCACGTTCGAACACGTCAACCTGCAGACCGCCATCGAGGTGTGGGTCGGCCGGCCGGGCAGATCGGTGACGCTGCGCGGCGTGGTGGCACCGCCGCATTTCGGGCCGGTCAGCTTGCAGCAGCTCGTCGCCGCGCAGGGCATCCCGCCGATACGGCTCGCCGCGCCCCCGCTGGTGGACCTGCCGAACGGTCCTGATTCGACGTTGGCGTGCCTGCTGTCCGCAGTGCTGCTGGTCGAAGACGCGCGCGGCCGCTACGTGGTGATGGTCACCGGACCGTCGGAGCACAATCCGGGTCTCGCGGTGGAGGTGGCCGGTCTGGGCGTCGCCCGGGCGCAATCCGTGTTGGTGGAGCTGGACGCGTTGCGGCGCGAGTTGAACGTGTATCGGGGCCACGTTCTGGACGTGTCCGTGTCGCCGATGGGTGGCGTGGTGCTCGCCTTCGCGAAGCCGGCGCACCTGCATCGTGACGACGTGGTGCTCCCGGATGCGGTACTCACCCGCATCGAACGTCACACACTCGGCATCGCCGACCATCGGGATGCCCTGCTCGCCGCGGGGCAGCATCTCAAGCGCGGCCTGCTGCTGTACGGGCCGCCGGGCACCGGTAAGACGCATACCATGCGATACCTGCTCGGCCGGATGACCGGCTACACCCGCCTGGTGTTGACCGGGCAGGCACTACACGCGATCGGCTCGGTCGCCGACCTCGCCCGGGATCTTCAGCCCGCCGTCGTCGTGCTGGAGGACGTCGACCTGGTTGCCGAGGATCGCAGTTTCGGGCCGGGATCGAGCCCTGTGCTGTTCGATCTGCTTGACGCCATGGATGGTGCCGCCGCCGATGCCGATCTGCTGTTCATCCTGACCACGAACCGGGCCGATCTGCTCGAGCCGGCGCTGGCGGCTCGACCGGGTCGGGTGGACGTCGCAGTCCACATCGACCTGCCCGATGCGCGGGCGCGCGGCACACTCTTCGATCTGTATGCGCGCGGCATCACGACGGACCTGAGCGATACGGATCGGGAAGCAATCGTGCAGCGCACCGAGGGCGTGACGGCGTCGTTCCTGAAAGAGTTCCTCCGGCGGGCGGTGCTCGAATCCATCGTGGAGGCCGCCGAGGACGTGGAGGGCGCCGAGCCCGCCGCTGTCACCGCCGCGCACGCCAATCGCGCGCTCGATGACCTGCTCAGTGACAGCCAGGAGGTCACCCGCAGCCTGCTCGGCGTGGGCAACGACCCGACCCTCCTCCCGCCGGGCGGCGGAGCCGGCGCCCTCCCGCCGAGACGTCACCGCGGCTTCGGCTGGACCGCCTACGCCCCGTTTTCCGGCGGATAGGCGTAGAAGTGCTATGCCGGGTCTGACCGATCAGCGGTCCTCCGGGAATCGCGAATGCGCAAGGGGCCGCGGGGTGTCTGTCGAACCTCCGGGTCAGCGCTCGGGGTGATTTTGGGTGATCGGTCTAGCGTCTGGCTGCGACAGCCAGCTCCCCCGTTTGGGCAGCTTCGCGGGAGTCGATCTGCCGGAAATATATCCAGCCGCCCGCGGTGTCGATCTCGTCGATGAACACCCATGACCACAATCCGGGGCGCCCGGCCACGGCGACGCTGCCGACGTACAAGCCGGATTCGCCAGCGGGCAGCTTGGCGATATTGCGGTCGTCGTCGTCGACCCAGTTCAGGTCGGCGTCAATGTCGATCTGGATCACGGGGGCTCTTCCTCTTACGATCGCTCGTTGTCGTGCGGATTCTCCATCACAGTGTAGGTTGCGCTCACGAATCGGGCCGCGATGGCTGCTCTTGGCTGTCCAGGCCGGATCTGGCCAGCGCGAAGGTCCCGAATCCGGGCATGGTGAATCGCATCCGGCCATGCCCTGCGGGTTCGATGATGCCCTTGTCGATCAGAGCCTGTCGTGCCATGCTCCACTGCGCAGATTTCGCTCCCAGCGTCGCCGATACGTCGGCGGTGGTTGCGGTTCCGTCGCCTGAAACGGCTGCGATCGCGAGTATGACGGCCTGTTCGGCGGGTGTGGCTTTGTTCCATCGGCCGCGGAACATGCCGCCTTCGAGGTTGTTTCGCACGTCGGCCAGTGCCCGCCTGGTCTCGTCTGGTTCGATCGTCGACCGCGCCCGGGGTGCGGCCTGAGTCCAGGTCTCGTCGCCGATGTACTGGATCAGATACGGCGAGCCATCGGCCGCGGCGAGGGCCAGCTCGGCCGCTGCCGGCGTCCAGCGAACGCCCACGGCCAGGGCGGGCTCCAGCAGGGCGCGTGCCGCGTCCGGCTCGTCCAGGCGGCCGAGGGTTCGGAAGTTGAACCGCTCGGTGAAGGATGCCGCCGCCATGATCCGCTCCGGGGTGTTGGGAAGTCCCGCGCCGATCACCGCGAGTGGGCTGTTCGGAGTCTTGGCCGCGTCCTGGATCGCGTTGGCCAGCACCACCATGCCATCGGTCGGCGCCTCTTGCATTTCGTCGAGGACTATGAGCAGACCGGCTCGGTCCTTGTCTCTGGCGGCCTGGGCGGCTCCCGACAGGATCCCGGCCAGCACTTGTCGTTGCACGGTGACTATGGCCGGTCCTGCTGCTGCGGCGGGGCCGGAGGCGATCTTCACGACGCCGGCGTTGACCTCGATCGACAGCGCGGAGAGCCGCTGTTTCACCGCACGCCACGCGCCGCCTGCGCGGGAACGGTGTAGCGGCGCCACCGCCTCGGCGACGGCTGCCGCTAACATCTGCGCCCCGTTGGATACGGCGTCCAATGCCACTTGCGCGACGACGAAACCGCGCGCCGTGGCCCGCTCCGCGGCGACCGACAGGATCACGGTCTTGCCGTAGCCGCGCGCCCCGGTGAAAACGACATGGGCTGGTGCCGCGTCCCCGGAGTTTTGCACCCGGGTCAACACGGCCTCGATTCGGGCGAGGTGCGCATCCCGGCCGACCAGTACCGCGGGGCGGGCGCCGAATCCCGGATGGTAGGGGCTGTCCACACGACAACCTTAGATAGCATTAGATCGAGACGCAAATCTAACGACATCTAACATCCGTGACGAGGATGTGGTCATGGTGTGGCGCATCGACCGGCTCAGCCACTCGGCGCTGGACAAGCCTGGCACAGCCGAGCTCGATATCCGGGAAAAGAAGAAAACCCCTGGCTTGACCAGGGGTTTTCCACTGTCGGGGTGGCGGGATTCGAACCCACGGCCTCTTCGTCCCGAACGAAGCGCGCTACCAAGCTGCGCCACACCCCGATGCGACCATCGATCAGTCTAGCGGAGCCCGGCAAGCCGCCGAACCACCCGGCGAAGATCACCGGACGCAGGGGCCGAGGGGACCGAGATCGTCATACGCCGATGTCCTCGTTCCAGATGTCCGGGTGCGCGGCGATGAACTCGCGCATCAGCCCGGCGCACTCCTCGTCGTCCATCACGACGACCTCGACTCCGCGCGACCGGAGCAGCGCCTCGTTGCCCAGGAACGTGTGGTTCTCGCCGATCACTACGCGCGGGATCTTGTACAGCAGGATCGCGCCGGTGCACATGTCGCAGGGCGAGAGTGTTGTGGCCAGCGTGGCTTTCGCGTAGATGGAGGCGTTCAGCCGGCCGGCGTTGTCCAGGCAGTCGGTCTCGCCGTGCCGGATGGGGCTGCCCAGCTGCACCCGCTTGTTGTATCCGGTCGCCAGCACCTGCCCGTCGACAACGAGGGCCGCGCCGATCGGCACGCCGCCCTCGGCTGCGCCGGTCAGCGCCGCACCGAGAGCGGCGGCGAGGCACTCGACGTCGGACAGCGCGGACCCCGTGACGGCGCTCATCGCTGTGCCCGGTGCTCGTGACGGTGGCTCGTCGTGCCGGCGGGCTCGCCTTTCGCCGATGACGGGCCGCGAAGCTCGCCACTCGTCGGTGCGGTGTGGCGGCTTTCGTCAGCCCCGTCGGCCTGACCGTCCCCCACGTGCGCTGCCGAGCCGGTCGGCTGGTCCACAGACCCGACTACCGGCTGGTCCACAGACCCGAGCGCCGCCAAATCCGGCGTGGAGCCGTCCGCGGCCAGCACGACACCTGCCATCGGTGACAGCGCTCTCGCCGGCTCAGCCGCGAGGACGCCGACCGGCCGGCCGATCTGCAGCAGCCAGTACAGCACGCCGCCCACGACAAATCCTACATAGAAAGCGATGTCGCCGCCGTGCAACCAACTCGAGGCGGCCGGGCCGACGTACAGGCTGGTATCCATGAACGGGATCGCGGCGGCGAAGCCGACCACCATGGCCACCAGGGCATCCCACCCGTAGCCGAGCTCGCGGATGTCGAGCAGGTGAGTGAGGTCCAGGCGTCCGCGATGCCGCATCCAGTGCACGATCTGCACGGCTGCGAACGGGGGAATCCAATAGGTGATGAACAGCAGCACGTTCTCGAACTTGGTCGCCAGGTCACCCGTATTCAGATACAGGGTCAGGAAGAACGCCAGAACGGTGACGATCACGGCGATATACGGCCGCTTGATCCGAGCGCCGGTCGCCTGCAGGGCGAGTGATCCGGAATAGTCGTTGACCGCGTTGACGGCGACCGTGCCGATCCAGATGGCGACCATCGCCATGCCGCCGAGCGCCCCGCCGCCCAGCAATTTGCTGATCCCCGCCGATGTCGCCTCCGGGACCAGCGACGACGCCGCGAGGCCCAGGATCTCGACCCAGATCGAGGATATGGCCACGCCGGCCAGCGACAGCCAGAAGATCCCGGCGCGGGACGTGGACGGTTTGAGGTACCGGCTGTAGTCCGACGCGTAGACGCCCCACGGGATCGCGAAGCTGGCGGCGAGCGTGACCATCAGGATGAATCCGCCGACCAGGTCCGCACCGTGGGCCGTGGCCGCCGCGTGGAAATTGCCGACCGCGGCGATCTTGACGGTGATGATCACGAACATGATGCCGAGCACGATGGACATCCACTTCTCGAACGTGTGCATCCATTCGTAACCGAACAGTCCGAGCACGCCCTGCAGCACCAGCACGATAAGCAGCCCGATCCAGAACGGCACGTGGATCAGCAGATGGATCGCCTCGGCGCCGAAGATGGCGTTGAGCGCGTCCCACGCAATCGTCGAGAGCCATTGCAGGATACCGGGAAGCACCACCGAACGGCCGAAAGGCAATCGGGCCAGCGGAATCTGGCCGACTCCGGTGTGCGGCCCCCAGGTCCCCAGGGCGGCGACCAACAGCCCGCCGAGCAGGGTGCCGACGACGATCGCCACCACGCCCAACCCGAAACCGACGCCGACGAAACTCGCGGTTCCGAGCGATCCGATGAAGAACCCCGCGGGCACCAGGTTCGGGGTGAACCAGATGGTGAACTGCCGATGCAGCCTGCCGTATCGGTTGCTCAGCGGGATCGGCGCCATGCCGCGGAGTTCGATGTTCACCGCGCCCTCGTGCGTGGGCATCGCGCCGGCGTAGACGGACTCCGGTGAATCGTTCCTGGGTTCGGCAGTCATCAGTACCTCCGATGAACGGTGGTCCAGGTCACACGACCTGACTGCATTGCAGCGCGGCGCCGAGGCGTCTTCAAGGGACGCAGCGTCGCCGACAAGCCGCCAGGTACCTGACACAATGTCAGGCGAACACGCCCTCAACAGCGGACAATCGCTGGTGTGCTGCCCACACTCGTCGAGGTGCTGGCACTGCCGGCCTTCCGATCGGCCGCCGTCGAGGTGCTGGCCGGCGAGCCGGAGCATGCGGCGATCCGGTGGGTGCACTCCTCCGAGGTCTACGAGATGGGGAACTTGCTGTCCGGCGGCGAGCTGCTGCTGACCACCGGGCTGGGTCTCTCCGGCCGCTCTGCCGACCAACTGACGGCATATGTGGATCAGCTGGCCGATGCGGGGTGCGTCGCGCTGGCCATGGAGATCGGGCGCTCCTTCTTCGCGATTCCGGCCGATATCGTGGCGGCCGCGCGCCGCCGCGGTCTGGTGCTGCTTGCCCTGCACCAGGTGGTGCCGTTCGAGCGGATGATCGAAGACTTCCACGATCTGCTGGTGCGCCGGATGTCCGCCGGTCGGGTGGGCGAATCCATCTGGCAGGACCTGCTGGGAACCGTTGTCGCACAACGGGGGTTGCCCGTGCTGCTGGATGTGGTGGCGCGGCTCGCCGGGTGCGAGTGCGATGTGGTGGACGTCGACGGCCGGGTGCTGGCCCGCAGCGCGCATGCGCTGGGACCACCAGGCTCTGGCAGCACGCTCGTCGATATCCGTGGCCCGGCAGGGCTTCTCGGTCAACTTCGGCTGCAGGGCTCGAACACGCCGCACCGCTTAGCGGTGGCCGGGCGGGCGACGATGGCGGTCGCGTTGGAGCTGACTACGGAATCGGCGGCGCAGCAGCATCCCTCGCCGGTGGAGGCGCTGCTCGCGGACATCGTCGCCGGGTTGCCGACGTCGACTCGCGACATGGCCGGTCGACTCAGCGCGGCCGGATTGCCCGTGACGCCGGGCGAGCACGTGCTCGTTGCCGCCGTGGACATCGATATTCGGGTCTCGGCAAGGGACCTCGTGTCGCCGGTGCGGCAGGCGGTGGCCGGGGTACTGGGCACCTGCGCCGTCGGGAGCATGGGACACGAGGTGATCGTCCTAGCTCGCGGCTGGCCGAATCCGTCGTTGTCCCGGGTCCGCCAGGTGTTCTGCGATGCGTACCGGGCGCTCGCCTCGAGCCCCGCGGCGGAGGATGTCCGGGCGCTCGGTGTCGCGATGCCGGTCACGGATCTGGCCGATGTGGGAAAGGCGATCGCCGAGGCCCGCGGGATGGTCCGGGTATCGCGGCGGCTCGGCATTCGGTCGGGGGTGCGGCTGGCACGCGATCTCGGCGTCCCGCGCCTGCTCGCGTCGGTGACGACCGGGCATCGGTTGGCGGCGTTCGTGGACGAACAGCTCGGCTCGCTGATGAGCTACGACACCCAGCACGCCGCGGACCTGATTCGCACGCTCGACGTCTATCTGGAGAGCGGCGGCCGCAAGTCGCGCACCGCGCAAATGCTCGGAATCCGTCGACAATCGTTGTACGACAGGCTCACTCGCATCGAGCGGCTGCTCGGCGTGCATCTGGACGATACGGCGCAGCGGCTGGCGCTGGGGGTCGCCATGGTGGCCTGGCGGCTGCACACGGGCCTGGATCCGCAGGCGGCGTTCGATCGGCGCGGCGCGGCAGCGGTGAGCCGTCCGGACCGCCCATGACGCTTCTCGCCGGGGCTATTGCTCGGCGGCGGCAGCGGGCAACAGGGTCAAGCGGGCAGCAGGGTCAGCAGGGTGGCCTCGGGGCGGCAGAGCAGGCGCACCGGCGCGTACGGCGAGTTTCCGAGCCCGGCGGAGACGTTGAGCCACATGGTGGAGCCCCAGCGCGACAGGCCGCGCGCCCGTGACCGGTCGATGCCGCAGTTCGTCACTACAGCCCCGACCAGGGGCAGGCGCACCTGGCCGCCGTGCGTGTGTCCGGCAAGAACGACGTCATAACCGTCGGCGGCGAATTGGTCGAGCAGCCGCGGTTCGGGCGAATGCACGACGCCCAGCCGCACGACCGACGCTGGATCGGCCGGGCCGGCGATGGCGTCGTAACGGTCGCGGCGGGTGTGTGGATCGTTCAGGCCGGCCAGCGCAACGTGCAGCCCGCGCGTCGTCACGGTGGTGCGCCGGTTGTTGAGATCCGCCCAGCCGTGTTCGACCAGGGCGGCGCGGAGGTCCTCCCACGGCAGGTCGACCTCGCGGCGTACGTGCGTGCGGCGGGTGAAGTACCGGTGCGGGGAGCGCGGCTCGGGCGCGTAGAAGTCGTTGTTGCCGAACACGAATCCGCCCGGCACATCGAGCAGCCGGCCGAAGGCCGCGACCGCGGCGGGCACGGCGTCCAGCGACGACAACGCATCGCCCGTCATGATCACGAGATCGGGGTGCAGGTCGGCGAGCGCGGACACCCACCGGGCCTTGCGGCGCTGCCGGGGCAGCATGTGCAGGTCGGAGAGGTGCAGCACGCGCACGGGCCTGGAGCCGGCCGGCAGCACCGGCACGGAGGCGCGGCGCAGCGCGAACCATTGCCGCTCAACGAGACTCGCGTAGGCGAGCGTGCCGAGCCCGGCCGCGGCCAGTGCCGCCGACGCCCGCAGCAGGCGCGGCGGCAGGAGTGGCGGCAGGAGTGGCGGCAGGAGTGGCGGCAGGAGTGGCAGCGCGGCCCGTCGACGGACGCGCCTCATCCCGAACAGCGTCATACCCGGTCGTGATCCGGCGCCGAAACCCAGCCGCGACGGCCGACGGCATCTGCCGCCATGCCGCGCATCATCCGCCGCCGGTATTGCCGCCGCCAGTCCCGCCCGAACCGCCACCGCCGTCGTTGCCGCCGGACCAGCCGGGGGTCCCCGGTCCGCCCGAGGTGCCGGTACCGCCGGAACCGCCCGCACCGCCGACCGGCGTGCCCGGCCCGGCGGACACGGTCAGGCTGATGGTCGCGCCCGGAAGTGCGCTCTGCTTCGGGTCCTGGCTCACCACGGTGTTCGCCGGCAGCGTGGTGGTCGAGTCGTAGGTCACGGTGACGTTCGGGAAGCCGTGCGCCTTCAGCTGCGCCTGCGCGTCGGCCAGCAGCATGCCCTCGACATCGGGCAGCTGCGATCCGGCTTGGCCCGCCACATATTGCGGATCGGAGACGGGGAACGGCGTCACGGGCTCGGCCGCGTGCATGGGACCCATGGCGGCCAACCAGGTCTGCTCCGGGATCGTTCCGCCGGCCATACCGACGCCCGGTTTTTTCGCGTCGGCGACCGTGCACGATCGCACGGGGTTGACGCAGATCGATTGGGGCTGGCTCAGGTAGTCCCACGTCATCACGGCGGCCGAGTAATACGGCGTGTAGCCGAGGAACGCGCCCGATTTGAACTGCAGCGTGGTGCCCGTCATGCTGGCCGTCTGCCGCGTCCAGTTCGCCGCCTTGGCCGCCGCGTATCCGGTGCCGGTGGGGCTGGCCGTGCCGGCGGAGATCGAGTTGGTCAGCGTGCGCGCGAGTTCCGGCGGCACGGCCTGCGCGCACGGCTCCTGCTTCCAGGACACCTGCTTCCCGGTGCGGTCCGTGATCGACGCGATCGGCGTCGGGGGGCACCACATGCCGTCCGAATCCAGCGTGGCGCCGACGTTCGACAGCTCCAGCGGGCTTACCGGCGAAACCCCGAGGGTGAACGAGGCGATCTTCTGGGCGGTCACCAGATCCTGGTACGTGGCACCGATCCCGGCGAAGGCGCGGTCGACGTCACCGGCGTCCAGCGTGTAACCGCGCAGGCCCAGCGCGACGGCCGTCGATACCACGGCGGGCAGCCCGACCTGGTCCTCGAGCTGGACGAACGGGGTGTCCGCACCCTGCACCAGCGCCGACCCCAGCGTCATCGTGGTCGGGAACTTGCCGGTGTTCGCGAACTGGTACGTCGGCACGAGCGGGCTGGTGTAGCTCGCCGGCACCGAGATGGTCGAGTCGACGCCGAGGCCCTTGTTCATGGCCGCTGCCGCCGTGAACAGCTTGAACACGCCGCCGGCGCCGAGCGGCGCGAACGTCGTCACCAGCCGCTGCACCGTCTCGCCCTTCGTGGCGTCCAGGCCGTACGGCCGATTCGCGGCCAGCGCCAACACCTTTCGGGTCCCCACGCCGGGCTCGACCACGGCCATGACGTTCGCCAGTCGCGACGCCGCGGAGTCGCTCGGCGAGACCGTCTTGGTGACGGCGGCCACCGCGTCCTTCATCACGTTCGGGTCCAGCGTGGTCTGGATGGTGTAGCCGCCGCGGGCGATGTCCTCGTAGCCCATGCCCGCGTTCTGCAGGTAGTCGAGCACGTACCGGCAGAAGTAGCCGTTCGTGGCGTGGCCCGGCGCATCGATACAGCCGTTCGGCAGCACGGACGCGTTCAGATCCTCGGCGATGGACCGCGCCTTGGCCTTGTCACGCTCCTTGGCGGAGATGTACCCGTCACGAAACATGTCGTCCAGCACCAGGTTCCGCCGGTTCTGGGTGTCGATGATCTGGCTGCCGACCAACGGGTTGTACTGGTTCGGGTTGTTGATCATGGCGGCGAGCAGCGCGGCCTGCGAGAGCGAGAGCTTGTCGGCGTGCACCCCGAAGAAATGCTCCGACGCCGCCTCCGCCCCGTACGTCGACGGGCCGAACGCCACCAGATTCAGGTACTGCTCGAGGACCTCGTTCTTCGTGTGGTTCGTCTCGTACTGCAGCGCCATCTTCGCTTCGCGCAACTTGCGGACCGGGGTGCGGGCGATCGCATCCGCCTTCTCGGCCGGCGTGGTCGCCTCGACCAGGTAGAGGTAGTTCTTCACGAGCTGCTGCGTGATGGTCGACCCGCCCGAGATCGGTTGTCCCGAACTGTTATTCAGCAGCGCGCGCAGGGTGCCCTGCCAGTCCACCCCGCCGTGCACCATGAACCGGCGGTCCTCGATGGACACCACCGCCCGCTGCAGGTACAGCGAGATCTGCGACAGCGGGACGTAGGTGCGGTTCTGGTCGTAGATGTAGGCGATCGGGTCGCCGTTGTCGTCGGTGATCGTGGTGCGCAGCGGCAGTTTGGACATGTCCAGCAGGGTTGTGTTGGCCGTCTCCACGGCGGCCGTCACCTTGTTTGCGGTCAGCCCGAGGCCCATCGTGTACGGCAGCAGCAGACCGGCGACGAGCACCCCCGCCATGACGCATGCGACGAGTAGTTTCGCCAGGCCGTCGAAGATCCGCACCCGTAGAAGAGTACCGGTGCTGCGTGAGTAGGTGGGCGCGCTCGGTTCAGTTCCACGCTGCGGTTGCCAGCGTGGGATCAACGAGTATGACGCTGTTCCGCGGCGGGCCGGTTCGATCCCCGGCAAGCCCCGACGTCGGGGCTAGACCTTCCCGGTGCGGAAATCGAAGGCGAAGGAGACGGGTTCGCCGAGCATGCCATCCACGTTCGTTGGGTAGTAGGAGACCTTTCCGGCTGCGAAGTGGAACCCGCAGGAATCCATCGGGCGTGATCCGTCGGCCATGTCCTCTTTGTAGAACGACAACGCCACGTCGGTGAATTCGTACTTGAGGAACTGGGCCATGATCGCTTGGTTCTGGCTCGCCGCGACCACCTGCCCGGTCTTGATGTGCGTGCCCAGCACGACGCTGCGGAGCAGCAGCGGCGACGCCTTGCTGGTCGGTGCGGTGAATGTGGTGGCGAGTTCGGCTGGCCGGGACGATGCACCGCCCGAGCCCGGCCTACCAAAGCCGGCGGAGTTCGACGCGCCCCAACTGAAGCTGCCCAGTTCGATCCAGCCTTCAAGGCCCTTGAGAGTGCTCTCCCCGGCGATGCCGTCGAGCTTGAGGAAATACGAGACGCCGTCCCCTGACGGAGCGGCCGCTGGAAAAGCGACGGTGGCTTCCGGGGCGGCGATCGGGGCGGCAGCCGCCGTCCCGGCGCCCAGGCCCAGCGCCCCCAGCAGGGCGCCCGCGCCGACCGCACCGCCCTTGATCACCGTGCGGCGGCTGGCTTCGTAGGACGTGCTGTCCGACATGGCATCCTCCAGATCCGGTGGAGCCTCGATGACGCGGCTGGCCGGAAATGCTACCACTCTCTGTGAGGCCTGTCACACTATTGCGATGAGTGCCTCCACCGCTCCAGAAGCGGTCCCGCTGACGGTTCCCGGATTGCGCGAGGCGGGCGCTGCGCTGTTCGCCGCCGGCTATACGGCCGCCGGTCTGGTCCAGTTTCTCGGCGTCGCGGGAACGGACATTCCGTACTCGGCAACAGATCTGGTGCGCTACGAACATCGGCTTGCCGCTGTTCCGGGGCCGGTGGCCACTCTCGCGGCCGTGCTCTGCCTCGGCTGGACCCGTCCGGCCGACGAGATGGCAGCCGCGATCGGCGCACACGCCCTGGAAGCCCTCATCTCCGCCGAGGCGCTCGTCGAAGAAACCGGGGCGATCCGCGCCGCGGTCCGGCTGCTACCCCACGGCGAGATCCTGGTCGCCTCCGATCGGCGCCCCGAATCCGGCCGGGGCGCCGGGCCGCTACACGTCACCGGCATCAACGCGCCGGCGAGCCTGCTGGCCTTCCTGTCCGTGCGGGAACCGGGCGCCCGGGTCCTGGATCTCGGTACCGGCAACGGCATCCAGGCGCTGCTGGCGGCGTCGCACGCGTCGTCCGTCGTCGCCACCGACGTCAACCCGCGGGCGTTGGCGTTCGCGGGGTTCAACGCCGCGATCAACGGGATCGGGAACATCGAGTTCCGGCAGGGCTCCTGGTTCGAGCCGGTTGCGGGGGAACGGTTCGACCTCGTGGTGAGCAACCCGCCGTACGTGATCTCACCGGAGAACAACGTGGTCTACCGGGACAGCGGCGGCGAGCCGGGTGCCCTGTGCGGGCAACTGGTGCACGACGCGACCGGGCACCTCACGCCCGGCGGGTTCGCCACCTTCCTGGTGAGCTGGCCGCTGTATGCCGGACTCGACGAGCAGTGGTGGACGCTGCCCGCGTCCTGGCTTGGCCCGGACGCTGCGGCATGGGTCTTGATGATGGGCCGGGACGATCCGCTCACCCACGCGGCGCAGTGGAACATCCCGCATGCCAAAGGCCAATGGCCGGACGGCGTGCGGGAATACCGCGACGCGGTGCAGAACTGGGTGCGGTACCTGGCCGATCGGCACATCGAGGCGGTCGCGTACGGGGCGGTGATCCAGCAGCGGCGCGACGGGGCCGGACGGATGCTGCGGGCCGACACCGCCGGATCCGGGGCGGGCAGCGCCGATGGGCACATCCGCCGGGTGTTCGCGGCATCCGACGTGCTCGGCGCGGACCCGGAGTCGACGGTGGCGTCCCGGCGCTGCACGATCCCGGCCGACGCACGGATCGACGGCACGCTGGTGCCTGGGGAGGCGGGCTGGACGCAGGGCGCCGCCCAGTTGCGCCTGGTAGAAGGGATCGCGATCCCGGCCGACCTGGACCCGGTCATGACGGAGATCGTCCTGGCCGCGACCGGGGGGTTGACGGTCGACGCCGCGGCGGCGGCGGTGGCGGAGCGGCTGGGCTTGGATCCCGTTGCGGCGGAACACCTTCGGGGCAGCGCCCGGCACATGATGGCGGAACTGGTGGGGCGCGGACTGCTGGGTCTGGACGGGCCATGATGCCCACCGAGACGGCCCCGACCGGTCGGTGACGGCGGCTCGCGTCCCCGGATCACCGAGTATGACGATGTTCCGTGGCGGGCGGGTTCGATCCACTGAACGTCCCCGGGCATGGTGCCGCTTGGGCCGTCATACCCGCCCGAGCGCCGCCCCGATCGCGCGCAGACCCTCGATATCGTGCACGTCGGTCGGCTGCGCCGGGACGCAGGTGACCGGAACCTCGGCGCGGGCGCGGTCGAAGCGGGCCCGCATGCGCATCTCGTCGGCGCTCATAGCCAGCCGGTCGAGGTGGATGCGCAGGGCGGCGCGGGCCAACGTCGCCCCCTTCGAGCGGGACCCGGCCTTCGCGTCGGCCTCGAGGGCGGCCTCGGTGGCGGCCGCGGACAGGTGCGCGAGCGGGGGGTGGGTGCGGTTCAGGATCAGGCCGGCCAGCGGCATCTGCTCGGAGACCAGCCGGTCGGTGAAGTACGCCGCCTCGCGGAGCGCGTCGGCCTGGCAGGTGGCCACCACCACGAACGACGATCCGGGGTCGCGGAGCAGCTGGTAGGTGGTCTCGGCCCGCTCCCGGAAGCCGCCGAACATGTCCTCGAACAGCTGCACGAACCGGGCCGCGTCGGTCAGCATCTGCCCGCCGATCACGGCCGTCACGGCCCGCGCGAACAGGGTGAACCCGGCTTCGAACAGCTTCATGATCCCGCGGCTGGGGGTGGCGAGCAGCCGGATCATCCGGCCGTCCAGGAAGGAGGTGAGCCGCTGCGGCGCGTCGAGGAAGTCCAGGGCGGAGCGGCTCGGTGGGGTGTCCACCACGATCAGCTCGTACTTCCCGGTCGCGGCGAGCTGCCCGAGCTTCTCCATCGCCATGTACTCCTGCGTGCCGGAGAACGACGAGGAGATGGTCCGGTAGAACGGGTTTGCGAGGATCTGCGCGGCGCGATCCGGCGTGGAGTGCGCGGCGACCATCTCGTCGAAGGTGCGGCGGGTGTCGAGCATCATGGCCCAGAGTTGGCCTGGCGTATCGAGTGTCACCCGCCGCGGGGTGTTGTCCAGGTGCGTCAGGCCGAGCGACTGGGCCAGCCGCCGGGCCGGATCGATGGTAAGCACGGCGACCGTGCGCCCGGCGTCGGCGGCACGGACGGCCATGGCGGCGGCGGTCGTCGTCTTGCCGACGCCTCCCGAGCCGCAGGTCACCACGATCTTCGTGTGCCGGTCTGTGAGCAGGGCATCGACGTCGAAGTCCGTCATCGGCGGACCCCCTGCTCGGTGAGGGCATCGGCTAGTTCGAACACCTCGCCGAGTTGCACCCCGTCGGGCAGGGCCGGCAGGGTCAGCATCGGCAGGCCGATCTCGGCGACGTCCGCGCGGCACCGGCGCTCGTCCAGCGTGCGCACGGCGCGACGGCGAACCTGCTCGGCGAGCCCGCCGACCAGCGCGCGATCCGGCTCGACCCCCAGCGCCTGCAGGCCCCGGCGCAGCGCGGCGACGTCCAGTTCGCCGGCCGCGGCGCCGTCCAGGTACTCGTCCGGGAGGTGATCGGCGGCCGCGCGATTAATCACGACCGTGCCGACCGGCAGTTCCGCGGCGCGCAGTTCCGCGACGGCCTCGATAGTTTCGGTGACCGGCATGTCCTCGAGCAGCGTGACGACGTGCACGCAGGTGTCGGGCGAATGCAGCAGGGTCACGACGCCGTCGGCCTGGTTGCGGATGGGTCCGCGGCGCGCGAGGTCGGCCATGGCGATGGTCACGTTCAGGAAGGTGACGATCCGGCCGGTCGGGGGCGCGTCCACGACGACGGCGTCATAGACGTTCCGTCCGGCCTTGTCCCGGCGGGTCACGGTCTCCTTGATCTTTCCGGTGAGCAGCACATCGCGCAGGCCCGGCGCGAGGGTAGTGGCGAATTCGACGGCGCCCATCTTTTTGAGGCTGCGCGCAGCGAAACCGAGGTTGTAGAACATCGCGAAATACTCGAGTAGGGCGGCCTCGACGTCGATGGCAAGCGCGCGCACCTCGCCGCCGCCCGGCGCGACCGCGATGCGACGCTCCTCGTACGGCAGCGGGGGGAGGTCGAAAAGCTGCGAGATCGCTTGGCGCTCCTCGACTTCCACCAGCAGCACGCGCTTTCCGTCACGGGCGAGGGCGAGGGCCATGGCCGCGGCGACCGTGGTCTTGCCGGTGCCGCCCTTGCCGGTGACGATGTGCAGCCGGGCGCGGCGGGCCGACGGTGGCCAGGTCGGCCCGCCGTCCGGGGATGACGCTGTTCGCGGCTGCGCGGTGGCGGGGGGTGTGGTGCCCGAGGGGTCTGCGGCGTCTGTGGCATCGTCCGGCTTGGCGGCGCGGCGCCGTGCGACCGGTGTGGTCGCAGTCGACGCCGTGCGCACCGTCGACGCTGTGGACACCGTCGCCGCTGTGGACACCGTCGCCGATGCCGTTGACGCCGCCGATGCCCGCGTCGACGCGGTCGCTGCGCTGCGAGCCATGACGATCAGCGTGCCACGTCCCTTCTCGCTCTGCCTCGTGTGCATGACGTGGCGCGTCGCGGGACACACCAGGCGCGGGGAGGGCCGTGCGGGAGCGGCGGACGGACTGCGGCACGGGGTCGTATCCGTCGTCACGGTCGGCATGCAAGAGGCGTCCGCATCCGGCCGACCCCTGTCACGCGGACGGGCGAGTCGGCGGCAGGAGCGTTGCCAACCGCCAGCCGCGCAGGGAGCTTACGACGGCCAGTCCGCTGGATTCGCGTAGCTCGGCGGCGGTGATGTCGCGTTCCCGGAGCACGCCGGCCTCGATCAGGCGCTGCCGCTCGACGCCCGGCAGACACCCGCGGGATGCCGTCGGCGTGCACCATCGGCCGTCGATCAGCGCGGCGAGGTTCGCGCGGGTGGTCTCCAGGGCATGTCCGGATTCGTCGACGAGGATGACGTCGTCGGCCTGCGGGTGACGGGCGGCGGCCGCGTCGTAGTGGTCGCGTCGGGTGGTCTTGTGGCGGGTCCAGCGGCCGGTGACGGTGGGCCGGGTGTCCAGCGCGAGCGTGACGGGGGTGTCGGAGAGAACGAACGGCGCGTGTTCGACGGTCAGCCAGCCGGTGCGGGAGAGGAGCAGCCGTACTCGGTGGATGCTGCCCTTGGTGCTGGGCAGGGTGTCCGGTTCAGTGTCATGGGGGAAGGCCGCGGCTGTGCTCTCGGCCATGTCCTCGACCATGCTCGTTAACCGGGCGCGAATCTCCGTGAGGTCCGCCGGAATGCCGAAGTAGCGAGCCGAGTCGACCAGGCGCGCGAGGTGCCGGTCGAGGTTCCGCAGCCCCGTGGCCGGGTCGAACCGCAACGTCTCCAGGAGCTGGAAATCGCCCGGCTGCTCGTCGAGAATCCTTGCCTTCGCAAGCATCTCGTCATACTCGTCGCGCGGGTTCGAGTGCCAGGTGACGGCCCCGCCGGTTCCATAGCCGGCGGTGCGGCCGGCGCGGTCGATCACGGCGGTGCGGATTGCGACGGAGAACCGGGCGCGGAAGGGCGATCCGGGCGGGGCGACCATGCCGATGGCGCCGCAGTAGACGCCGCGCGGGCTCGTCTCCAGATCGGCGATGACGCCCATCGCGGCCACCTTCGGCGCGCCGGTCACCGAGCCGCACGGGAACAGTGCGGCGAACACGTCTTCGAGGCCGACGTCGGCGCGGGGCCGGGCGGTGATGTCGGAGGTGAGTTGCCAGACCGTGTCATACCGCTCGGGTCGCAAGAGGGTGGGCACGCGCACGGACCCGACCTCGGCGATGCGGGCGAGATCGTTGCGCAGCAGATCGACGATCATCACGTTCTCCGCGCGCTGTTTGGCACTGGCGGTGAGCGCCGCGCGGATGCGGCCGTCCTCGTCGTTGGTCGTGCCGCGGCGGGCAGTGCCCTTCATGGGCCGGGTTGTGATGCCGTCCTCGTCCCAGCGGAAGAAGAGCTCCGGGCTGGCGCTGGCGATGACATGCCGGCCGGGACTTTGATCGATGGCGTGACCTGCGCAAATATCGAGGTACGCGTGGTAGGCGCCGCGCTGGGCATGGGCCAGGCGCGCGTAGAGCGCGAGTGGGTCGCCGTCGAAGGCGCGGCGCAGCTCGGTCGTCAGGTTCACCTGATACGTGGTCCCAGCCGCGATAGTCGTCTGTGCTCGCTCGACCCCGGCGGCGTGCTGCTCCTTCGTCCAGGCGCATCGCCAGGCGCCGAGAACGCCGGTGCCGCTGGTGTTGTCGGTGTCGGCGGTGACCTCGGTGGCCGGGACGTGCTCCAGCCCCGGCATGTGCGCGATGCGCGGCCGCACGGGGTCATCGTCCGGCAGCCGGATCGCGGGCTCGATTGACGGGGCGGGGCCGATCGCGAAACACGCCAGCGGCGGTCCCTCTGCGTCCGCGGTCCGAACGCGCAGGGCGCTGTCGAATGCCGGCGCCGCCTCGTAGCTCACGTAGCCCCACGCCCACGCGCCCGCCCGGGTCGCGACGTCCACGGCACGAAGCACGCCGCGGACGTCGCCGAGGCAATGCGCCGTGATCGTCTCGTGCGGCATGCCGAAAACCCAGGCCGTGTCCGAGGTGAGGTCGTCGAAGCGGGCCGAGATCGCCGTCATGCGGTCACGCCGTGCGTCCTCGGGATGATGGCATGACCCTCACGGGCGCGAGACCTGCCGTGCGGCTGGTGATCTCGCGCGCCATCGTGGGCGTGGCGCCCGCGGGCGCGAGATCCACTGAACGGGTTCGCGTCGACGGCGGCAAGGTCGTCATACTCGGTGGGTCGCCGTCAACTCGCCAGCGCCATCGCGACGATAGCCAAAGCCGGGACGGCGATCAGGATGAGCGCGATCCACAACGGCAGCATCAGCACGACGACGAAGCCGACCGGGATGATGATCGCCGCGTAGCCGGCCGCATGCCTGGCGCGGCGCGCGGGCCACTGGCGTTCGCGCAGGGTGTCGAACCAGAGCAGCACCAGGATCGTGAGCAGCACGGCCTCCACCGCCGCGGCCGTCCACTGCCACCAGGTCATGATCATGCAGCGTAACGGGCGGGGTCGGGCCGGGGCCGAGCGACCGCTGCCGAGGCGCCGACGAGGCCCGCGCGTTCGCAGGTGCCCGAGAATCCGGGTAACTGCGTGGTCCCTAGAGTGAGGGCCATACGGCGACACCGCCGTTCGAGCCGAAGCGGCACACCGACACACGGGAGAAGCGATGAGCGCGCGAGAAAGACTGGCCGAGTTGGGCATTTCGTTGGCGGCCCCCGCGGCCCCCGCCGGGGCGTACCTCCCGGCGGTCCGCACCGGGAACCTGATCTTCACGGCGGGCCAGGTGCCGTTCGTGGACGGCAAGTTGCCGGCGACGGGCAAGGTGGGCGCGGAGGTGTCGGCGGAGGATGCGAAGGGGTACGCCCGAATCTGCGCGATCAATGCGCTCTCGGCGGTGGCATCGCTGGTGTCGATCGACGACGTGGTGCGGGTGGTGAAGGTGGTCGGATTCGTGGCCTCGGCGGACGGGTTCACCGGACAGTCCGGCGTGATCAACGGCGCGTCCGAGCTGCTCGCCGAGGTGTTCGGCGAGTCGGGCAAGCACGCGCGGTCGGCGGTGGGCATGGCGGAACTGCCGCTGGGCTCGCCGGTCGAGGTCGAGATCGTGGTGGAGGTCCGGGACTGAATCCGGTCGGCCATGCCGGTCCGGCCGGGGGATCACGCGGTGCCGACGTGCGGGACGCGACATGCCCGGGAGGTCGACGATGACGACGGCTGACGTGCCGATCCGGGCGGCGTCGACGGTGATGCTGGTGCGCGACGGCGCGCGCGGGCCGGAGGTGTTCACGCTGCGCCGGGTCGCCGCGATGGCGTTCGCCGCGGGCATGACGGTGTTCCCGGGCGGAGGCGTCGACCCATCCGATGCCGAGGGGGAGATTCCTTGGGCGGGACCGGATGTCGCCTGGTGGGCGGCACAATGGCGAATCGACGAGGTGTCGGCGCGGGGCCAGGTCGTGGCGGCGGTGCGGGAGCTGTACGAGGAGACGGGTGTGCTGCTGGCGGGCGGACGGGTTGCCGAGACCGCCGGGGCTGCCGGGTCTGGCGACGGGACAGGCGACCGGGCAGCGGTCGCCGAGCACCGGCTGAGCCTCGCGGCCCTGCTTCGGCTCCGCGGCGCGGAGTTGCGCGCGGACCTGTTGCGTCCGTGGGCGCGATGGATCACGCCGCCGGGGCAACCTCGGCGGTACGACACCTATTTCTTCCTCGCCGCGCTCCCGGACGGGCAGCAGCCGGACTTCGCGACCTCGGAGGCGGTTTCCGGCGGCTGGCAGCACCCATCGGACGTGCTGCGCGCCGGCCGTGCGGGCGACGTGGGGCTCATGCCGCCGACCGTCGCCATGATGACGGACCTGGCCGGCGCGCGATCGGTGTCCGAACTGCTGGCGGCACCCCGCATCGTTGAGCCGGTGACCCCGACCGTGCTCACCGCCGACGGGGAGGTGCTGCGCGTCCGTGCCGGCGGTCGCGAATACACCACCCGGATGCGGCAGCACTAGTCGGCGACGGGTCCGGCTGGCAAGGTCCGCCCGGTGCGTAGTAGCGGGAGACGGAGCGGGGGCGAGAACGGCGTCATACTCGGGGAAGTCGGCAGCGCGAAAGGGCCACACATGACGGAACTGCGTCGGATCACCGAACTTGCGTCGGTGCGGCTCGCCCCGAACCCGGGGCCGATGACGTTGGACGGCACCAACTCCTACCTGCTGCGGCGTGAGACCGGCGGCCCCGCAGTGGTTGTCGACCCCGGGCCGGAGGACGCGGCGCATCTGCAGGCGCTCGCCGCGGCCGGACCCGTCGAGCTCATCCTGATCACGCACCATCACCGGGACCACACTGAAGGCGCCGCAACGCTGCACGCGCTCACCGGCGCGCCGGTGCGGGCGCCGTCCGCGGCGGACTGCCACGGCGGCGAGGTGCTCGCCGACGGCGAGCAGATCATTGCTGCGGGCCTGACCATCGAGGTCCTCGCGACGCCGGGCCACACCGCCGACTCGGTGTGTTTCGCCCTGCCGGACGACGGCCCGCACGGGTCGGTGCTCACCGGCGACACGGTGCTCGGCCGCGGCTCGACCGTGATCGGCATTCCGGACGGCACCCTGGCGCAATACCTGCACTCGCTGCGGCTGCTCGCATCCCTCGGGCCGATGCGCGGCCTGCCCGCCCACGGGCCCGACCTGCCCGACCTCGCGGCCGCCTGCGCGCAGTACTTACAGCACCGCGAGGAGCGGCTGGACCAGGTCCGCGGCGCCCTGGCCGAGCTCGGGATCGCCGCCGCAGACGCCGATCTCGACCAGCTCCAAGGCTCTGCCTATGACGCGGTCTATGGCGCTGTCTATGGGGACGTCGATCCGTCCGTGCAGTTCGCGGCGCGGCATTCGCTCGCCGCCCAGCTCGCCTACCTGCGCGGCGAGTAGGCGGGGATGACGGTATTCCGGGCCAGGCCCCGGACCGCCGCACCTGCGCCGGAGCGGGCGAACTGTCATGATCGAGGTCATGGCACAGCGAAACGTTCCGATCAAGACGTTGCTCATCCTCGGCGGCAGCGGCGACCTGTCCGGCCGCCTGCTGCTGCCCGGCATCGGCGGGCTGCTCACCGCGCACCCCGACAAACACCTACGCCTGATCGGCAGCGGCGCGGACGAGTGGGACGACGCGAAGTGGCGCCAGCGCGTCACCGACTCGTTCGCATCGGTGGGCGCACACGGCCCGCGCGTGGACAGCGTCATAGGCGAAACCCATTACCGGCAGGCCAATGTCACCGACGCGGGCGACTGGCCGGAGCTGCTGAAGATGTGCGAGGCGCCGGTCGCGATCTTCTTCGCGCTGCCGCCCCCCGTTACCGCGAAGGCCTGCGAGGCGCTCACGCAGGTGCCGCTTCCGGCGCACACCCGGCTCGTACTGGAGAAGCCGTTCGGCACCAACGAGGAGACGGCCGCCGAGCTCAACGACCTACTCACCCGGCTGGTGCCCGAGGACCACATTCACCGGGTGGACCACTTCCTGGGCAAGTCGACCGTGCTGAACCTGCTCGGCCTGCGATTCGCGAACCGGATGCTGGAGCCCGTGCTCACCGCCGAGCACGTGGAGAAGGTCGACGTGATCTTCGACGAGAACCTCGCGCTCGAAGGCCGCGCCGGCTACTACGACGGCGCCGGCGCGCTCGTGGACATGGTGCAATCGCACCTGCTGCAGGTGCTCTCGATCCTGGCGATGGAACCGCCGTCGGCGCTGTCTGCGGCGGACCTGCGGGACCACAAGGCGGGGGTGCTCCGGGCCACGCACCTCTGGAAGAACGATCCGGTGCACTTCTCGCGGCGCGCCCGGTACACGGCAGGGCGGCTCGGCGATCGCGACGTCCCGAACTACGTGGACGAGAAGGGCATCAACCCCGCGAATATGACGGAGACCTTGGCCGAGGTCGTGCTGGCGGTCGATACGTGGCGGTGGCACGGCGTGCCGTTCCGTATCCGCACCGGCAAGGCGATCGGCGCGCCGCGCAAGGAGGCGATCATCACCTTCAAGCAGGCGCCGCGGCTGCCGCACGGATTCGCCGGCGGTGAGCAGCCGAACCGGATCGTGATCGGCTTCGGGCCGGACACGATGTCCATCGCGCTGAACGTAAACGGGCCCGGCGACCCGCTGCACATCGATCAGACCACGCTGTCGAGCGAGTTCGGCCCGGGCGAGATGCCGGCCTACGGCGAGGTGCTGCTCGGCGTGCTCGATGCGGACCCGACGCTCTCGGTGCGCGGCGACACCGCTGAGGACTGCTGGCGGATCGTTCAGCCGGTGCTCGATGCGTGGCGCGCCGACCGTGTGCCGCTGCAGGAATACCCGGCGGGCAGCGCCGGCCCGGCCGGGTGGCCGCTGTAGCGGGTCGGTCGGCCGGCTGGCGCGGCTTCGCGCGATGCGGCCGCCGATTCGCGGGCGCCGCCGATCTGCGGCAGGTCAGCCGGCTACCGGGCGCGGCGGGAGAGCCGGTCCGGATCGAGTATGACGACGCTCTTGCCCTCGAGTCGCAACCAACCGCGTTGCCCGAAGTCGGCCAATGCCTTGTTGACGGTCTCGCGCGAGGCGCCCACCAGCTGCGCGAGTTCCTCCTGCGTCAGATCGTGCGTCACCCGCAACTGACCGTCGATGCGCGTGCCGAACTGACGCGCCAACTGCAGCAGCGCCTTGGCGACACGCCCCGGCACGTCCGTGAAGATCAGGTCCGCGAGCGCATTGTTCGTCCGCCGCAGGCGCCGGGCGATCACCCGCAGCAGCTGTTCGGCGATCTCGGGGCGCTGCGCGATCCAGGCGCGCATCGCGGCCCGGTCCATCGTCGCCAGCTTGACGTCGGTCACGGCGATCGCGCTCGCCGTCCGCGGGCCCGGGTCGAAGATGCTCAACTCGCCGAACATGTCGGCCGGACCCATCACCGCCAGCAGGTTCTCCCGGCCGTCCGGCGCGTGCCGACCGAGCTTCACCTTGCCCTCGAGGATGATGTACAGCCGGTCGCCCAGCTCACCCTCGGAGAAGATCGCGCTCGACCGGGGATAGGTCACGGTCTCCAATTGGGCGGCGAGTGCCGAAGCGGCTTCCTGCTCGACACCCTGGAAGATGCCGGCCCGTGCGAGCGTGTCGTCCACACGTCCTCCTGATCAGCTAGCGCTCACTACGCGGGGTTGAGACGCAGACCACAGTCTAGGGCTTGCGGGTTCAATCGTTGCGGGCGGACCGGGGTGTGGCGCCGCTCGTGGTCGTCACCGCGGTTGCGCCGGTGCCCGCGGCCGACGACGGCCGGGTCGGCGTGGGCCTGCGGCCGCGCCGGGACGGGCGGCTTCTCCGACTCCGAATCCGGAACTTCGACAGGGCGCGCGTCCAGCCTTCGCGGATGAAGGTGTTGACTTCGTCCGGGCGGGCGTTGTCGAGAAATTCCTCGACATCCTGTTCGCTCATCGTGATGGTGTGCAGACGACGCTCGAGCCGCTCCATGAGCAGCGCAAATGCCATCACCGCCAGCGGGATTAGCAACACCAGGAAAACCATGATCCTCCGATCATCACCCACCCAGAACCCTACCGTGTGGCAACCTGTCAACGTGGTGGCAATCCATGACGGCGCGGCGGCCCCGCCCCGGCGACAGCCGCATCGGCGCAGCGGCGCCCAGACCGGCCGACGGCTCGCCGATGACGCCGTTCTGCCCGCATGGATGCGGCCGATGGTCGATCGCCTGGACGGGGCGACACTGCCGCGTTGGGTGCTGCATGCCACCCCGCCCGCCCCGGACGACGCCCGGCGCAGCGCCGTGCTGATGCTGTTGGCAAACGGGGCGACCGGCCCCGACCTGCTGCTCACCCAGCGGTCGGCGCTGCTGCGGTCGCACGCCGGCCAGCCGGCCTTCCCGGGCGGCGCACTGGAGGTAGGCGAGGGCCCGGTGGCGGCCGCGCTGCGCGAGGCGAGCGAGGAGACCGGGCTCGATCCGGACAGCGTCATCCCCGCGGCGATGTTGCCACCGATGTACCTGCGGCCGTCGCGATTCGTGGTGCGCCCGGTCCTTGCCCATTGGCGGACCCCCGGGCCGGTGCGGCCGGTGGACCCGCACGAGACCGATCGGGTGGTGCGGGTGCCGGTCGCCGAGCTTGCCGATCCGGCACACCGCGGCACGGTGGTGCTGCGGCCCGGCGGCGATCGTGGTCTGCAGCGGGAACTGCGGACGCCCGCCTTTGACGTGGCGGGGTTGGTCGTCTGGGGTTTCACCGCCGGCCTCGTCGACCTGCTGCTGGAGTGGGGCGGCTGGGCGGTGCCCTGGGATCGCGACCGGGTGCTCGCTCCGGCCGGCTGGCCCGTGGACGCGCGCCGGTGAACATCGCGGATGTGGTGCTCGTCCTGCTGCTGATCGGCGCCGCGGCCTCCGGGTATCGCCGCGGTTTCGTGACGGCGATCGCCACCCTGCTCGGCGCGGTGGCCGGGGCACTGGTCGGGGTCCGCGTGGCCCCGGCGCTGGCCAACCTGGTGTCCGATCCCACGGCCCAGCTGGTGATCGGCATCGCCCTGCTCATCGCGGGCGTGGGCGTCGGCGAGATGGTCGGCCAATGGCTGGGATCGCATCTCACGCGACACCTGACCTGGCGGCCGGTGGTGGCGGTCGATCGCGGGCTCGGCCTGGTCGGGTACACGATCGGGGTGCTGATCGTCGCCTGGCTGATCGCCGTGCCGCTGGCGGCGGCGCCCATTCCCTGGCTCTCCAGCCAGATCCGCTCGTCGGCCGTGCTGACCGGCGTGAACAACGTGATGCCGAAGTCCGCCGAACGACTCTCCGGCCAATTGCGGTCGCTGTTCACCGGGTCGTACTTCCCGCAGGTCCTGGCACCGTTGGCGCCCGCGCCGGACACGCCGGTCGGCACCCCGGATTCGGCGCTCGCCCATGACCCCGCCGTCCTGGGCGAGCGGGCGTCGATCCTGAAGATCCGCTCGGATGCGCCACAGTGTTCGCAGTCCATGGAAGGCTCCGGGTTCGCGGTCGCGCCCGGCGTGGTCGTCACGAACGCGCACGTGGTCGCCGGATCCTCGGCGGTGCGCGTGGAAACCTCGGGCGCACCGCTCCCGGCCACCGTCGTGTACTACGACCCGGAGGTCGATCTGGCCGTCCTGAAGGTGCGCGGGCTGACGGCCGCGCCGCTCACCTTCGCGCCGGACCCGGCGGCCAGCGGGGATGACGCGGTCGCCGCCGGATACCCGCTCGACGGCCCGTTGACGTTGTCCCCCATCAGGATTCGCGCGCAGATCATGCTGCAAGGCCCGGACATCTACTCGTCGGCCACGGTGACGCGGCAGGTGTACACGCTGCGCGGGTCGGTGCGCCCGGGCAATTCCGGCGGGCCGCTGCTCGCCGCGGACGGGCGCGTGCTCGGTGTGGTGTTCGGTGCGGCGATCGACAACCCGGACGTCGGCTTCGCCCTCACGGCGCGGCAGGTGGAGCCGGGTATCGCGGCCGGGTTGCGGGATTCGGCGCCCGTGTCGACCGGGCGGTGCACGAGTCGCTAGCGCCGACGCCGTGCGGCGCTGCGTGGGATTACTCGGCGCTCGCGGAACTCCCGGAACTTTCGGCGCGGGCCGCGGCGTTCTTCAGCGCCTCCGCGGTGGCCTGGGCCTGGGAAATCGTCATCTCCGGTTTCCCGATCCGCTTCATGCGGCGGATGCCGAGGAACACGAGGCCGGCGGCCATGGCGAGCATCGCCCCGAAGACGATGACGAACGCCGCCCAGCGCGGCAGCCAGATGTTCAGGATCTCGCCGATCATCAGCCAGAAGAACCAGAGCGAGAAGAGCCCGATCGCGGCGGCGGCGGCGAAGAAGATGCTGCCGCGCAGCGCCTGCTTCGCGGACGCGGTGAGCTCCAGCTTCGCGAGCTCGATCTCCGACCGGACGAGCGTCGAGATGTGTGTGGTGGCGTCCTTGACGAGCGACCCGATCGAGGCCGTGGGATCGGTCGGGTCGACCGGAGTCATGGTGATCCAATCGTTTTCGCCCGGTGCGCGCGTGTAATCCGTCGGCGGGTGGGCCGTGCCGGACGATGCGCGTGAAGACCCCGCATTTGAAGGCCCCGCGCCCGACGATGTCGCCCCCGAAGATGTCACAGCGGCCTCCTGAAGTCTCTGCACCCGCCCGGCGGCGTCGCCACGCGGCGCGTGTCTCATCGTGCCATGCCGCCGCCGGCCACCGCGATTCCGGAGCCGGCCCGACCCGCGCTTGCGCGGGCGAACGTCGTCATCGCCGTCATCCCCGTCGCGTCGCCCGCGAGATCGCCGGCGAGGACGGGGGACCGGTGGACGGATGCGCTACCCGATTCCGGTCGCGATGCGCGGGTGGGCCGCCGGCTTGAGCCAGCGCATGATCTTCACCAGCGTCGCCTTGTCGATGGCGATGCACCCCTCGGTCGGCTTGCCCACCGTCACGTGCAGGAAGAACGCGCTGCCGCCGCCCTTCACCACCGGGCTGCGGTTCACGTCCATCACGACGGCGTAGTCGTAATACGGCGTGACGGTTTGCAGGTGCTCGGCCAGGCGCGTGTTGAACGGGCAAGACGCCTTTGCGCAGGTCTGCATGGTGTTGTAGAACGGCGCGTTGACGTCGGACACCCACCAGTCGTTGGGGCCGGTGACGTGATACGGCAGCGCGGTGCCGGGGTTGGCGAGGGCGCCGAACGCCTCGGTCAGCGTGAAGGTGCCGAGCGGGGTGCGGCTATACGACTCGCTCGCCGGGCCGATGCCGGCCGAGCCCAGGTTCGCGGTGACCGGGCCGTAGACGACGCGCCACGCGCCGGCGGACGTCTTCTCCCAGGCGCGCAGCGTGCCGACGGTGGCGGCCTTGGAGGGGGCCGAGACGGTGATGAGTTGGGTGGCGTTGCCGAGACTCACCGGAATGCCGAAATCCGGTGCGGGGGCGGGGGTTTTCGGGGCTGTGGTCGTGGGCGGGGTTGACGGCGCGGCCGGGGGCGTGGTCTTCGACGCCGAGGTCGGCGGCGGTGATGTTGCGGGCGGCGTCGGCACCGCCGTCACCGCCGGTCCTGTCGCGCCGGTTCCCGACGGATTCGCCGCGCCGGGATTGACGGCGGCGAGAGCGCCCGCTCCGGTCCCGTCGGTTGTCGTGGCGGTGTTCGGCGCCGTTGGTCCGGCTTCCGGGTATGACGATGTTCCCGCAGATTCCTCCGGCGGGGCGCCCGAGCCTGGGAGGGCGGGCACCGCGATCACGCCCGATCCGGCGGCCCGTGCCGTGCCCGGTGTCGGCGCGGAGGCGCGATTTCCGGTCGTGCCGCTCGTGCCGTTCGCGGTACCCGATCCGGCCGCGGCGGTGGCCCGGCCGCCGTCCGGCAGAGCGAGGATCACCGCCACGATGGCGCCCACGGCCAACAGTGCCGTCACAAGCATGGGCAGCGCCCGCCGGATCCCCCGAGCGCGGTTCACGACCGCAACCTCCGTCCCATCTGGCCCACGGTACTCACGGCGGCAATCACAGCGACAATGCCAGGCAGCTAACGTCGTTCCTCGTGGCGGAAGCTTCCGGGCGATGGCCCGACCTCGATGCGCTGCCCGGCGTCGCCGAGGCGGTGGACTCGGCCCGCGCGTCGATCGCGGCCGTGCGACGGTTGCCGGCCAACCGGCGCGGGTGGTCGCGGACGGCCGCCGCCGCGGGGATCCGGGCGGCGCGGGCCTCGGCGATGCTCGACGGCGGGTCGGCGGTGGTCGCCATTCCGACGGATGCGGAGACGGATGCCGGGCTGGATACCGGGGCCGGCACCGCGCCGGGTACCGCGGCCGACACCGGCTCAGCCGCCGATCCAGGTTCCGTGGACGGGATCGTCACAGACGCGATACTGGCCGGGGCGCTTCGCGTCTCGGCCGCGATCGGTGAGTTGGCGTCGGTGTGGCAGCGCGCACCCCTGCAGGCCCTGGCCCGGCTGCACGCGCTCGCGGCCGCGGACATGGTGGCGCCGGACAGACTCGGCCGGCCGCGCCCCGGGCCCGGGGTCGCGGAGCGGCTGGCGGTGCTGGCCGACGCCGTCTCGGCCGAGCCGTGGTCCGGGCCGGTGCTCGTCGCCGTGGTCCACGGCGAACTCCTTGCGCTGCAACCGTTCGACACCGCGAACGGTGTCGTGGCGCGTGCGGCGGCGCGGCTCGCGATGGTGGCAACGGGCCTCGACCCGCAGGCCCTGACGGTGCCGGAGGTCGGCTACCTGCGCGCCGGACAGCGCTACCGGACCGTCGCGGACGGCTTCGCCACCGGTGCCCCGGCCGCCGTCGCCGAATGGATCACCTTGGTCGGCACCGCGCTGCAGGCCGGGGCCCGCGAGGCCCGTTCGATCGCCACCGCGGCCACCGGCGGGGCTGCCATCGAAAGGTGATGTGCCCGAGAGGTGATGTGCCCGAGCGGCGATGGGCGGGGCAGCATGGGCATGCCGGCGGGTGACCCGCCGCGAACATCGTCATAGGCGGTTGATGGTCCGGCCGTAGGAGGCTGAAACAATCCGGACGCGGCCCGCCAATCGAGGCAACGCGAACAGGCTCGCGTGAACCGGGGGAGCCGCAATAAGAAGGCGGCGCCCCTGTGGAGGGAGCGCCGCCTGACGTGGGCTGGCCGGTTACCAATGCTGCACCGTTATTCGTCGATACTCATTCGGGCTGCACGAGTCTCGTGAATAGCCCTCACGACGTCCCTACGCGGTTGGAGCGGTGAGTGGGTACTCTGGGGTCCACGTCGGACGTTCTGAGTCGGGGTGGGCGTTGCTTCTCTTCCGCATCGCCCCTGGCCGATCAGAGGTCCTTACCGGTCAGTGTGGCCCGGAAATCAGCCGATCGCAAGTGCTTTCGGCGGTGATTCGTGCGGAACCGATCCAGAACCGATCCGGAACCGCTGAGGGTGATCTCGGCGTGCCGCCGGTCGAGTGACCCGCGCGGAACAGTTCGGACGTTTTGGGCGTGGTGAGCACGTAAAGCGTGACGGAGCGTCGGCCGGGCGCTACAGTGAACACGTCGGTTTCCACCCCCCGGGGACCGGCTCTTTGGTTCGACTCAACCCCCCGGAGCCGAACCGCGCGGCCCCCGCCCTCCCCCCTGGCGGGGGCCGCATCTATCTGCGGGTTCCGTGATCTCGCTTGCGTCGGTGACGCCGGTCGGGCAGCGGGTGGTGCGCGCGGTGGCGCGAGTTGTCCCCCTGACCGATTTTCATCCACATGTGCGCGGTTGGCGTGGCGTTTGCCGCGTTGCTGCGATCGAGTGATGGGTGCGCGCCGCCGGCGTCGCTCGGCCATTGATGACGTCTATGACGATGTTCGCGCGGGCGCGCCTTGCGCGGTCGTTCGAGCGCGCCCGGAGAGAGGGGGAGGCATGCCCGCGGCACCGTTGGTGGTGACGAGCGATTCGGCGCTGTGGGCGCAGGTGGAACGTGCCGCCGCGGCCGCCGATGTCGCAGTCGACCGGGCGTCGTCCGCACATGCCGCCGGAGCCTGGCGGGCGGCACCGGCCGTGATCGTGGACGCCGCCCAGCTCGACGAGGTGCTCGCGGCGCGCCTGCCCCGCCGCGACGGCATCACGGTGGTGACGACAAGGCCCATGGCCGCCGATCAGTGGTCGTCGTGCGTTCGGCTGGGTGTGCGGCAGGTGCTCGGACCGGATGTCTCCGAGGCGGAGCTTGTCCGCGTCCTGGCGGATGCCGGTACGGAAGGCCGTGGACGCGGCGACAGCCGCGTGATCGCCGTGGTCGGCGCATGCGGCGGTGCGGGAGCGACCGTCCTCGCGACCGCGATCGCGGTGGCCGCCCGGCGTGCGGCGCGCCCGGTGCTGCTGTGCGATCTGGATCCGTCCGGAGCGGGGTTGGACATCGGGCTCGGATTGGAGGACGCGCCCGGCGCCAGATGGGGCGACATCTCCGCGTCGCACGGCAGTTTCCCTGCGGACTCACTGTTTCGCGGGTTGCCGTTGGTCGCGGGCAAGGGCGCCGACGTGGCTGTGCTCACCTACCGGCGTGACGGCGTCGCCGATGTGGGAGATGTCGCCGCGGACGATGGCGCCGACTTAGGCGTTGCTGCAACGGTTCTGGACGCGGTGGGCCGCGCCGGCGGCCTGGCCGTCGTCGATCTGCCGCGGGCGCGGCTGGCGGCGGTCGGTGAGGTGGTGGCACGCGCGGACGTCACCGTGCTGGTGACGCCGGCCGATGTGCGCGGCTGCTACGCGGCGGCCCGGGTGGTCCCACGGCTTGCGGATCTGGGCGCCTCGACGGCGCTGGCCGTCCGGGGGCCGTCGCCCGGCGGCATCGGTGCGCGCGATATCGCCGCAGCGCTGCACCTGCCGCTCGTCGCCGCGATGCGTCCGCAGCCCGCCCTCGACAAGGCTCTGGAAGCCGGTCGGTGTGCCGCTGTGTCCTCGCGCGGGCCGCTTCGCCGGGCGGCGAATGCCATCCTTCGGTATGCCGGCGGCGCGTGATGGCGGGCTCGTTGGGTGCGCCGGCGCCCACCGAATTCATCCAGCGCGTGCAACGCCGCCTGGCGGCCGACGGAGCCGCGCCGGATCCGGTGAACCTCGCGCGGGCGGCCCGAGCGGAGAGCGACGGGCTGGTGGACGACGCCCGAATGCTCACGCTGATACGGCAACTGGAGCAGGAACTCGTCGGCTGCGGTCCGCTGACGGAACTTCTCGCGGATCCGGCGACTACGGACGTGGTGGTCAATGCGCCCGACGACGTGCGGCTGGACCGCGGGCACGGATGGGAGCGGACGGGGGTCGTCTTCGCCGACGACGAGGCCGTGCAACGGCTGGCGAGGCGACTCGCGTCGATGGCTGGCGCGCGGTTGGACGATGCGCACCCCTTCGTCGACGCGCGGCTCCGTGATGGGACGCGCCTGCACGCGGTGCTGCCGCCGTTGTCGGTGGGTGGAACCTGCCTATCGTTGCGGGTTCTGCGCCACGATCGGTTCGACCTGGCGACGCTGAACGCGGCCGGGATGTTCCCCGGGGAGACGTTCGACGTGCTCCGGCGTGTGATCGAGGCGCGGCTGGCCTTCCTGATCAGCGGCGGCACCGGCACCGGCAAGACCACGCTGCTCGATGCCCTGCTCGGCGCGGTCGATCCGCGGGAGCGGATCGTGACGGTCGAGGATGCGGAGGAGCTGCGGCCTGCCCATCCGCACGTGGTTCGGCTGGTGTCGCGGGCCGAGAACGTCGAAGGCGCAGGCGGGGTGACCATGCGCGACCTGGTGCGTCAAGCGTTGCGGATGCGGCCGGATCGTTTGGTGCTAGGGGAGGCCAGAGGAGCGGAAGTCGCTGATCTGCTGGGCGCCTTGAGTACTGGGCACGACGGCGGCGCGGGGACGGTGCATGCCAACGGTCCGCGGGAGGTGCCCGCCCGGCTGGCCGCGCTCGGAGCCATGGGCGGTGTCGACCGTGCGGCGATCTACGCGCAATTGTCGGGCGCCGTTCAGGTGATCCTGCACCTGCGCCGGGATCACGGTGTGCGCCGGCTGACGGATATCGCCGTCCTTGCCGAGCCGGATGGCGGCACGCCGCGGGTGGTGTCCGCCGTCGTTGAGGGGCGTCCGACCGCGGACGGCGCCTCGCTGCTCGCCGGCCTGCTCGGTGCGCGCGGGGTGGCATCACCGTGGTGACCGGGATCGTCGCGGTGGGTGCGGCTTCCGCGCTGGCGCTGCTGATCTGGCCGGATCGGCCGCGCGTGACGGGTGTGCCGGGCGTGCGCAGGTACGGGTCGGCGAGCGTGCAGCGGGAGGGCGCCGTCGGGCGCCGGGGGCACTGGCGGGCCGATGGCGGTTTCGCGCGCCGCGGTGGGGTGGGGCGTCCGAGTTCGGGTGTCCGCCTCGCCCGCCCGCGGGTCTCGCGGTGGCCGGCGCGGTTCTGGGCGCTGTGGATTTTCCGGGCACTGACAGGCGTCGTGGCGGCAGCGGTCGCGGTGGCAGCCTCGGTGCCGGTGGCGCCGATCGTTGCTGCCGTGCTGATCGTGGCCACCGTGCTGCGCCTCGTCCGGAGGGCCCGCGCGGCCGGACGGGAACGTGCCGACTTGAATGGCGCCGCGGTGATCCTGCGGGCCTTGACCCGGGAGCTGCGCGCTGGCCGCGCGCCCGTCGACGCGCTGCAGGCAGTGCTCCGGGACGCGCCGGAGCGGGTGGCCAGGATCGTAGAACCGTTGGGGGGTGGGTCTTCTCGAGGGTCGACCCGGGTGCCTCGTGGCGCGGCTGGGTGGCCGGCCGCGCCGACCGCGGGCACTGCGAAGACCGGTCGCGTGCCGCGGGAGTCGGTCGGCGTTCTCGATGACGTCGCCCGGCGCCTGCACGTCGGCTGGGATGTGGCTCAGCGGCAAGGGGTTCCGCTGTCGTCGGTGCTCTCGATGCTGGCGGACGACATCACCGATCGCTCCGCGGCAGAGCGGGCCCGGGCGGCGCAGGTCGCCGGGCCGGCCGTGTCCGGGTATGTGCTGGCGGCGCTGCCGATCGCCGGGCTCCTGCTCGGGACGGGCATGGGGTCTGATCCGATCGCGGTGCTCGGGTCGACCACCGTCGGTGGCGCCCTGCTGGTGATCGGGGTCGCGCTCAGCTGCGGCGGGCTGGTCTGGGCGGATCGGATCGTGCGAGGTGGGTAACGCGGTGGCCCTTCTGACGTTTCCGCTGGCGCCTTCTCTCGTGCTCCCGCTGGCGCTCGCCCTCGCTGCCTGCGCCGTGGCGATGCTGCCCGCCCAGAAGCTGGACTCGCGGAGTGAACGCGGTGGGCGGTCGGATCGAGCGGCCCGGCGTCGCACCGTTCCGGCCGCTATCGGGGGCGCCGCCGTGGCCGTCCTGGTCGGCCTGCCGGTCTGGGCTGTCGCGCTCAGTGCTGGACTCGCGGCGCTCGCGGCTGCCGTGGCAGCGCGAACGCAGGACCGGCCGAAACCGCTCACTGACCGTGAGACCCGTGATCTGGCAGGCTTTCTCGACCTGATTGCCGCCTGTCTCGATGGTGGATGCACGGCCGAGGCCTCGCTCGCGGCAGGCGCCGAGACAGGGCTGCTCACCGGCACCGCGGCCGCCGCGGTGAGCCAGACACGTGCCCTGCTGAGCTTGGGGACGGACGTGACGACGGCATGGCAACCCGTTGCCGGGTACGCGCCGCTGGCCTCGCTCGGCGGCGCCGCCGCTCGCTCCGCGCTCGGCGGGGTCCGGTTGGCGGATGCGGCGCGGGAGACTGCCGCGGAGGTCAGGGCCGCGGGTCGCGCGCGGGCCGAGCGGCGTGCGGCGCGCGCGGGTGTCGCCATGACGGCTCCACTGATGCTGTGCTTCCTGCCCGCGTTCGTATGCCTCGGCCTGGCGCCGACCATCATCGGCCTCATCTCGTCATTGCACCTGTGGTGACATGCCGGCCAGGCGCCCGCCCGCGCGATGGTTCAATGGTCAGGTGGCGAAACAGGTGTCGGCGTGGTCGCGCCTGTGATGCCCGCCCGCGGCGCGGACGCCTTCCGTTTCACGCCGGGTACAGCGCTGCCCGGCCGTCTCGGTCGCACCGGCACCATCGTCACGCCGCACGGGGAGATCCGCACGCCCGCCTTCATCGCCGTCGGCACGAAGGCCACCGTCAAGGCGGTACTTCCCGAGACCATGGCCGAACTCGGGGCGCAGGCGCTGCTCTCGAATGCGTACCACCTGTACCTCCAGCCGGGGCCCGACATCGTCGAGGCCGCAGGCGGTCTGGGGGCATTCATGAACTGGCCCGGACCGACGTTCACCGATTCCGGCGGATTCCAGGTGATGTCGCTCGGCGTCGGATTCAAGAAGATCCTCGCGATGACGGCGGACGGCATCCGCTCGGACGAGGTGATCGCCGCCGGCAAGACCAGGATGGCGCACGTCGACGAGGACGGCGTCACCTTCAAGTCGCATATCGACGGGTCGAAACACCGGTTCACGCCGGAGGTTTCGATGCAGATCCAGCATCAGCTCGGCGCCGACATCATGTTCGCGTTCGACGAGCTCACCACGCTGATGAATACGCGCCGCTACCAGGAGGATTCCGTCGAACGCACCCGCCGGTGGGCCGCGCGATGCCTGCGCGAGCACGTGAGGCTCACCGACGAGCGGCCGGATCGGCCCTATCAGGCACTCTTCGGTGTGGTGCAGGGCGCCCAGTACGAGGACCTGCGGCGGCGGGCCGTCCGTGGTCTGGTCGACATGGCCGACGAGCACGGTGGTTTCGATGGTTTCGGCATCGGCGGCGCGCTCGAGAAGCACCACCTCGGCAGGATCGTGGAATGGGTGTGCGAGGAGATCCCCGCCGACAAACCGCGGCACCTGCTCGGCATCAGCGAACCGGACGACTTCTTCGCGGCGATCGCCGCCGGCGCCGACACGTTCGACTGCGTCTCGCCGTCCCGGGTCGCGCGCAACGGCTCCATCTACTCGCGCGACGGGCGCTACAACATCACCGCGGCGCGCTACCGCCGCGACTTCACGCCGCTCGATCCCGAGTGCGACTGTTACACCTGCGGCCACTACACCCGCGCCTACCTGCACCATCTGTTTCGCGCGAAGGAGATCCTCGCCAGCGTGCTGTCCACGATCCACAATGAGCGGTTCATCATCCGCCTCGTCGACGACATCCGGGAATCCATCGACGCCGGGCATTTCGAGGCGCTCCGCGATGACTTCCTCGGCCGGTACTACGCCGGCAGGCCGCCCGCGAGCACCTGCTGATAGCGCGACTCGCGCTTCGTCACGGCCCGGATCGGTTCGCCGCCCGCGCCGTCATGGCGTGCGAGGTACCAGCGGCTGCACCACCCAAGGCTCGCGCGGCAGCGCGTCCGGGTCGAACCGGGCGAGCAGCGCCTCGGCCGTCACGTGCTCGCCCGGCTCGGCCATGTGCAGCGAGACGGCCAGCAGGCACAACACTCGTGCCGGCGTCATCCCCGTAGGCGCGAGATCCGCCAGGGTCACGGCCCCGTCGCGCTTCGCGAGCCGTTCGCCGGCCGGGCCCAGCGCCAGCGGCACGTGCGCGTAGGTCGGTTCCGGTAGGCCGAGTAGGTGCGCGAGGTACGCCTGCCGCGGGGCGGACGCGAGCAGGTCGTCGCCGCGCACCACCTGATCGATGCCCTGCGCGGCGTCGTCCACCACCACCGCGAGGTTGTAGGCGGGCACACCGTCGTTGCGCCGCAGCACGACATCGTCGACGGCGCCGGTGAACTCGCCGGCGTAGTGGTCGCGAACCGAGTATGACGCTGTTCGTGACCGCAGTCTGATCGCGGGCTCCCTGCCCGCTGAGCGTCGCGCGGCCCGTTCCTCTTCCGTCAGGTTCCGGCACGTTCCGGGGTAGGCGTTCGGAAGACCCGCCTTGCCGCGGTCGTCCTGCGGCGCCGATGCCGCCTCAGCGATTTCCCTTCTGGTGCAATAACACTCGTAGGTGAGGTCGGCCGACATGAGTGTCGCCAGAGCAGCGTCATAAGCGGTTCGGCGCTCCGATTGGTAGGTGACCGGGCCGTCCCAGGTGAGCCCGATCGCGGCGAGGTCGGCGAGTTGCCGTGCCGCGGAACCCGCTCGCACCCGATCGAGGTCTTCGACGCGGATCAGGAAGCGCCGGCCGGTCGATCGCGCGAAAAGCCATGCGAGAAGGGCGGTTCGGAGATTTCCCAGGTGCAGATCACCGGTGGGGCTGGGGGCGAATCGGCCGGCGGGGGCGAGCGGAGGCATCGAGCTCATTGTGCCCGCGGCGAGGCCGTCAGAGTGAGTCGAGGATACGGGCGCGCTGAGCGCCGTGCTCTTCGGCGGTGATCAGCCCCTGGGCGCTTAGCCTCGATCCGTGGATCGGGTTGGTGAGCGTGCGGCGGGTCTGATGTGAAAGTGCCTGCCCGGCAGGGAGAATCGGTGTTGTCTACGCACCAGTTCGACCTGCACGGGAAGGCACTACCGGTGAGGCT